>Ga0123352_10010984_pt1 | contig 14245 bp, 8 predicted proteins | sample TergutLab28metaG_FD_89700 | JGI IMG/M metagenome (GOLD analysis project Ga0123352, IMG submission 89700) | Labiotermes labralis P1 segment gut microbial communities from Petit-Saut dam, French Guiana - Lab288 P1 | ecosystem: Host-associated > Arthropoda: Insects > Digestive system > Gut ... | reverse complement strand
TTAAATTGCACAAGTTTTTTATGAATTTCCTTCAAAAGTGATCAACTGGTTCAAAAGCCAAAACGGGGGGGGGGGGCTAATTTTACGTATGTAGATACTCGTAACGTACACCCAGTCAGTACAGTATATTTCACAGATCAAAACTACACAGCTTATTCAGCCGTAAGTAAAGGAGCAGCGAAATTAAATGACATCGGATACCGGTACAATAAAATGTGCAGATGAACCAGAAAATTAATAATATGCATACACATCGAAACGTAATGAATCGACAAAATACATCTTGTAAAAACAGCCAAAGTATAGCCTTAAAAGGTAATATACTGGGTGGCGCAAAAGTCACTTGTCACTCCTAACACGCTGCCCCTAATGTCAACTGACTTTTGCGCCAGCATACACGTAGGGCGGCATAGATATCTACACACGACATTGCAAGACAAATGAATACGAAACAACGGATGCAAAAACATGAACCCAAAGCCGTCTTTCCAATTTTGGAAGAAAAAATGCCAGAAATGAAGACAGTACTGCATAATAACAAGCACCGCGCGGTCCAGTGGTCATCAATCGGTTTATGATGGCGGGAAATCACGTGTCTAAAAATCCGCTCGTAGACCGGCTAATATGACAGAGGCCGTTTGAGTACTTCCTCAGTCCCTTCAGGTCGGGACAGAACCTGATACCGTACCATAACCAGTGCCTTGTTCACCCTTCGTCCTACACTTTTCACCAAGAGTCCTGCCAATCGACGATTTATAATTTAGACTATCGCAGTGTGGTTAAATGTACAAAGTAAAAATAAAATGAGAAAATATCAAGACAATTAAACATAAAGGAAGTAAAAAAAGAGAAACATAAACGTCATTTTTTTGACGTGTGTCATTCCCGTTGTGTCAACACACACACTTTATTTACCCCAACTAATAACAGTTTACATACTGTCAAAATGTTTCCTTAGTGTGATTCTACTAACATGTAAGGACGAAATCTCGCCAATAAATTTTATTATAGAATATATGGCTATTAGCTATATAATTTCTTCTTTATGTAGTCTGAAATACGAAGCCTGACGATGGTTGCAGTACACAGCAGAAAAACGTACCTTATTTAGATCCCCATTATAAAGTGCTGTGTGTTTGTTTCACTGACAAAAACGTTATTAGAAAGACCGCACATCATTTGAATTCAAAACACCGTACGATCCAGCAAACGCATATCAGATGGTTGGTACAAAAGACACGTTAAATTCAGGGATATGAATCGTTTCGTCCACACACAAATTTGGTAAGAGCAACGCAGCGGACTACCTGCCGTCAGGTAACAAGTCCATTCTGTACTTTCACTTCGATCCTGAGAGTACTTTGATCCCGACAGCAAACCGGAACCAGAACCTTCAGGTTGGTACTTGTCCAAGGACAAATACCTGGCCATAATAAAACATGCTCAGCAAAAGCCAGAACACCATTGGTTTCATCATCCGTATAAATTTGTATCTGAGAGCACGTTTGTGCAAGTCCGTATACAGGTTCGGCTGCTGTATTTATATGCAGTCAGACGCGTTTGTCTTCTGACTGGCTTGAAAAAGTCCTCAGTACGTTTTTCTGTTCGAACAATGATCATGCAACGGGTGTTCCAAAAGAATCTCTCCACTCACCTAATCAGCAACCGATCTACGTAAACATTCATTCTACCGCTCTTTAAAACAGCCGGTCAACCCTCCTTCCATACATCTATCTACAAGCAACTTAATCACCCATGCGCCTGATCATTCAACCAATCACACTCAGGCCTCAACCCATTCACACAACCGTATAAATATACATTCAATTGTAAAATATCCACCTAACCACCAATGAACAGCTTCTCCGCCGATGTCTGTATGAAAGATTAGGTTCTCACAGCGCTGCTAATAAACATTACAGACATTTTTATACAAGTGTATAAGTCGCAAATGGATTCAGTTGTGTTACAGTTACACGTGGGTGAATACAATATTAACTCAGCAGGAAAATCAAGTCATTAAAATAATGCTTTTGTTGTACTTTTAAATGCCTTGCCTCCTATTCAAAGGGTACCCCGGGCAGCCGAACAGTGAGGCTGATCACTTTCCTCCATCCAGCGCCGAAGCTAAGAATTCGTGGAGCTGTACGTCTTCTGTTCTCATACGCCTTCATGGCCTGCACAGGTACAGATTTGGCTTTTTATCTTTTATTGTCGAGAATGCGTACTGAGGTAGTTGGAACTGCGGAACTGGTGCCAGCAGTTGTATTATGTAACGCACAGTCTTCAAATTCTGTATCAGGGAAGAGTTTTCAAAAATACATGCAAATCATGTTAAGGTAATACTTATAAAAACAATATAATGATATGGTAAAAGCGTCAAAATATATTAATGTCTGTTCGATAAAATGTTGAATGAAAACAGATATTAAGACAGGACTTCCAGTCCTGCGAAGTACCACAATCTTAAGTTACAGAAAGAATGTAATGGCAAGAATGTTTAACATAGGTAAATAGTTATTAGTAGCCAATCGGAGTCCTCCAGCACTTCAGAAGTTGTTCAGTTACATCACGTCATTTCCCCTAAGCCGATGAAAGAAAGCAGCGTTAAATGAAATACAGTAACATGATAAATAAAAGTCAACAGAAAGAAAGTAGGAAAAACTCGCTGTGGTGCCTTTATATTCGCCTGAATTAACTGGGTAATGCTACAAAAGATTCCAAATGGAAGTGGACGTCTCAAGTTAATCTCTGACTTTCCAGATTTTAATAATTGTTTACTTTCGAGTAAGTGAGTCTCAAGTCCGCTACAAATTCCTATTGTTTTCACAGTTGTTTGAAATTTTTATGTTGACATAACATACTACAGAGCCCTACCACACAAATATTGTGTAGCTGCTGTGTGTGTGCTGTTAGCAGTATTTCGCCTACAGATATCAGTTCTCCAAGTGATTACGCAGCAGTTTCTATGACAACCCGATTAAACACAAACAGGAAATGTTGCTCCAAAGTGGCTACCTCTGGGCCTATGTTCTCACTCTGAAAGATCCACAGTAACATTTTCATCTGGCTCTCCAACACGGGGATTTATTTCAAAAAATACATTTCGCTTCGCTTAATTGTTAGTAAAGAAACAATCAACAACATTTACTTCACAAAAGGTAACCCGATTTTGTTCGACTTTCGTACCGCCTATGTTTGCTATACACACAGCAGGTACATTCAAGACAGCAGAGTGTCCAGCTACGGGATGGAAAAAGGGGATTACATTTATAGTGGAGAGAAAAATTTCTCTCCGCTTCCACCTCGTGATCAAGTCTGGGGGCACACGAACGTCCTTTACAGCAGGTACCGGTACTTCTCTCGAAGATAGAACAGGCAATGCGGTTCTAGCGTCGACGATAATGACGCGTGATTACTTCTCCTTCCTAATTACTCCTTTGGCGCTTGGTGCTGCAGCACCCGGGCCAACTTACATACATATTTCTTCCACATACACATACAATAATAACACGAAGAAAATCAGGCCTAAATTAATGCATACGTAACCCAAACACGCCTATGTGTCTCTTCCTGTCCCTGTAGACTGCGGAATTTGCATTTGGATATACAGCGACAAAAGTGGCACGGGGAAAGGGTGGTGCAGACACACCTCGTATGACTAGAAACAGTCCAACCGATATATACAGAAGTCAAAATGACATAAAATATAAGCAGAAATGCCCATTCTTTGTTTGGGATACTGTGGTTACCCTTTAAAGTTACACTACATGGCAGGAATAACATTCAAATCATAACAATAAAGTTAAAAAACGCTACTATGTCGCAGCTCTAATTCATGTTTAGGAATACAAATAACATCAGAAAGTCTTAGAGTACTTTCAAACTGACACCTGTCAACATTCAATCTACTCCGAAGAGACACTGAGAATCAATCACTCCGCTGATCAATACATGGCCTGCTTTTTACGGAATCCAAAGGTTCATTGCCATGTTCAACACAGTCCACCAATGGACATAACATGAGCGAGACAGATCAATTAAGACGACATACTCCGTAAGATCCCATTTCAGTATTTGCCTTTCATACATGACCTCATATCCCATCTGATCTCTTCTCTTCATGTTTTCAGAGTGGACTTTTTTTGTGCTAAATATCCTGCCCAGCTCATCAACCCAATAATCTGTGGTGAATGAAGCTCCCCAGTAAGTAATTTTCTCCATCTCCCGCTTCCTTCGGCTACGACCCAGAAATTCGCAGTACCCTGCTGACAAGCTTCTTCAAACCGTGTTTACTCCTTACAGTGATACATCAGGTTCTATAACCATATAAACATCCGGTGATGTTACAACTGAAGGCATTCGTAATTTTTAGGATTTTTAAAATTATAAGTAAAGATTAAACACTGTGAATTCTGAAATGAATAGTAGTAAGCAAATAATGTAAAGAAATTTTGATTTATGTTACGAGAGGTCAAAAAACTTAGGTGACTGGGAAAAACCCACTGAGAGGCGAAGGTCCGCCGTGGATTTTAGTGCCACCTAAAACGAAAAACGATGATTACTGACGTATGTTACTGCTGCTGCAAACATTTCAACACTGCCGCATTGTAGAGAGCCTTTAGAGGCTGACTGAATATTGTGATTTTGAAGGGTGCCCAGACATTTCCCCGCTTTTAAATCTAACCTACGTTTTTTCCTGCTAAAATTAACCGCAACATATTACGTAAGTTTTACAGTGAGACTATAAAAAGCAAGGTTACTGAAAGAAAACAAGACTGAAGCAACAATGACCAATGGATTTACCACGCTAAATGACAGACTTCGCACTTTAATGATAAAATACATAGCAACTGGAACAAGAAAACAAGGGCGGCTCTGCAAGAGAATTGTTTCACTGAAAATGATAAGCGATTTAAAAAACTATACCAATCTTATGATGACAGCAAAATGTAGTTAAGGTTATATACACAGTTACGTGATACCAGTAGTTTGGAGACGTAAGTGGAACACACCATATATCATTCACGGCGTTCGGTACAGTCTTTATGAAACGACAGAACACCAGCGTGCGTTTGTGTCTGGGTAACTCTGAAGTACTGTCACTGCAAAACGGACGTAGAAATCGACATGGTAATTCATTTTATCTCAAAAGATAAAGTTAAAAATAACATAGTTTTCATTTGGAAGCCAATAAAGGCAATGGACTGGTGCAGTTGATCGCAACAGGCCGCAGATAAACCTTCCAACTTCCTGATACACGACTTCCATGTACTGTGCGCCTTGAAGCACAGTGTGAAACAACATAGTTCGAACGTCAAGGAGAACGATAAACACTACAAAGCTCGTCACACCGTTTTACCATTATGTTGTTTCATTTCGGACTACAACGTTGATGTCGTCCAACGTCTCTTTAAAACGGTGTGCAAACCTTCGTCTTCCTGTGTGGGATAAATTAAAAACAAATTCTGGAACTCTTTTGCCTTCCATTCAGAGGACATGACGAGGCCACTTCTACTGTAGGTACTCATACATCAAAATTTTCTCCAAGAAATCCACTTTGGACTCTCCCACGTATCATTTATGTTTATTTATTTAATAGCCACGTCCCGTCACACGACGCTGTTAATATAGAATTAGTTCCACAGATAACCCTCAAATAGATATGTTCCTATGATTTCACTGTATACTCCTGCCACGATATTGAAAAGTCCGTAAGACGTTATCGGCGAAGTACGACCCTGTAATACCGACCGAAGCACAGGTTCCTGCTGAAAGATACGTAACGACAGCTGCCCTGCTAGTGCTATCCTTATCTCTGACGATTATGTTGCTTCCATGGAAACCAAGAACGGCTCTCATAATCACAACCCGAACCCGATCGTAGCCATGGAAACCAAGTGTTCCACTCGTTAAGACAAGCTATCACTCACTTCCTCGCTCCTATGGGTACTGCATAAGGTACGTGCTTAATATTACATCACGTTCACTAAATCAGACCACCAAACGGTACAGTGAATGGTGAATGGTAAACAAGAGAGCAGCTGGAAAGAAAAGAGCCACGGTCTAATTGAGGTGCAGTCCCAGCATTTGATAAGGATAAACGAGAGGAAAAGCTCAGTGACTTCCCCGATCAGATTCGAATGGGAGCCCATCCCGGTGGCTGCGCGGTCTAAGGGAGGGTCTTCGGCCACTCGCTTGCTCGGATTGCGCGTTCGGACCCTGCCGGGGGCATGGATATATGTCTCTCATGGATGTTGTGTTTTGTCAGGTGTCCCTACAACGGCCCGATCCCTCGTCCACAAAAGTCGTACCTAGTGTCTATGTGTGTGTGTGTTTGTGTGTGTGTATGTTTGTGTGTGTGTATGTGTGTGTGTGTGTGTGTGTCGTTGAGTGTGATCAGGTGCAACAATAACCCTCTACACCTACAATCAGTAGGTAGAAAGAGGCCAGAATAAGGAAGGAAAGAAGAAAGAAAGAAAGAAAAAAGAAAGAAAGAAAGATTCGAATGGGGCACGTCCAAAATAAAAATCAGAAGCTTGGCTCGACCCCGCTGTTTGTTACAGACACTTAAGTCTCCTCAGCCCGAAGTTTGTTTGCGGCTGTTTTTCAACTTATGCTATCACAGAGCCGGAAGAACCTACATTTGTACACTCCTAGTCTTACGTTCTTCAAAGCACAGTACCTGTACAAACGTGGTGATTTTAGAATCAATGCCTTTCAGTCCCTGATGCGTAATGTTGAGTTCTTTTTTTCCAAACAGTGCTATGTATTTCCAATTTCCTTCCTATTTTTTATCCCCACATAATGCATGAATCTGGTATTCTGAAATGAAACATTTATGCAAAAGTTCGTCGCTTTGTGTAACGCATTTATTGCTCTTTGTACATATTACGAGATATTCAAATTATAACGCTTCCAACAAGCTGGTACGTGCGACCCAGCAGTTCATTGTAAGTATGAATGTCTCGCCCTCTTCCTGCCAGTTACACAACAAACAACACAACCGGTTGCTGCTTTTTTTCGCAGTGGGCTGATACTCTGAATGTGGTGTAGCCTACAGCACTGAGCGCGTGTTCTTTATTGAAGCATAAGCTAACAACAATTCTTGCTGCGGCTAATGCCCCTGTCAATTTCACCAAACATTTCCACAGTCGATTTAGCTATCAAATTGACTAATAACAAAATTCGAAGAATGTGAATACTGAGAAAAGAAATATTCAATTCAATTCCCTTAATTAGAAAAAATGAAGGAAAATCTTTAACAGTTTAGCCCCACAATCGGAAATGTTACCGCGATCTATGCCTGATTGCAGGCTTCTGCCGCTTAGTAGATGAGATCGCGTTCTTCTGGTTTATTACGAGGCGTATGGTGGTAATTCTTTATCTACGTTTGGGGACAACATCGGTCCCATCTTCAAGGGTCAAGAAACCCAAGATGGGACTGATGGGTTGTCCCGAAACGTCGGTAAGGAATTACCACCATAAGCTGCGTAATAAACCAGAAGAGCGCAGTTCTTACTGCGATCTATTGACGAGAAAAAGAGGCTTCTGAACGTACGACCATATAAGACAACTGTCGTTCTGAGGCTCGCAAGTCCTGACAGAGGCGCAAGTACTCACTGCTGCAGTTGGTGCCTGTAGGTCGTGTACGACGGGGCTGTTATCCCGTATGTGCTAGTTTCAGTGACCAAACGTGGCTGCATTGCGTCGGTTATGTCAGCACTCAAACCAAATACTACGGAGTTCAGAAAATTCGTAACAGTTGCACGAATATCCTCTTTGTGAAATTAGGTCTTGAGATTGGCGTGAAGATATCTCCAAGAGAACAATCGGACCACTTTATTGTAGCCAAGAGAACAACCGGACCACTCTATTTTAATCAAGAGAACAATCGGACCACTCTATTTTAATCAAGAGAACAATCGGACCACTCTATTTTAGTCAAGAGAACAATCGGACCACTCTATTTTAGTCAAGAGAACAATCGGACCATTCTATTTTAGTCAAGAAAACAATCGGACCAATATATTTTAGCCAAGAGAACAATCGGACCACTCTATTGTAGTCAAGAAAACAATCGGACCACTCTATTTTAGTCAAGAAAACAATCGGACCACTATATTTTAGCCAAGAGAACAATCGGACCACTCTATTGTAGCCAAGAGAACAATCGGACCACTCTATTTTAATCAAGAGAACAATCGGACCACTCTATTTAATCAAGAGAACAATCGGACCACTATATTTTAGTCAAGAGAACAATCGGACCACTCTATTTTAGTCAAGAAAACAATCGGACCACTATATTTTAGCCAAGAGAACAATCGGACCACTCTATTGTAGCCAAGATAACAATCGGACCACTCTATTTTAATCAAGAGAACAATCGGACCACTCTATTTTAGTCAAGAGAATAATCGGACCATTCTATTTTAGTCAAGAGAACAATTGGACCACTCTATTTTAGTCAAGAAAACAATCGGACCACTATATTTTAGCCAAGTGAACAATCGGACCACTCTATTGTAGCCAAGAGAACAATCGGACCACTCTATTTTAATCGAGAGAACAATCGGACCACTCTATTTTAGTCAAGAGAACAATTGGACCACTATTTTAGTCAAGAAAACAATCGGACCACTATATTTTAGCCAAGTGAACAATCGGACCACTCTATTGTAGCCAAGAGAACAATCGGACCACTCTATTTTAGTCAAGAGAAAATCGGACCACTCTATTGTAGCCAAGAGAACAATCGGACCACTCTATTTTATCCAAGAGAACAATCGGACCACTCTATTGTAGCCAAGAGAACAATCGGACCATTCTATTTTAGTCAAGAGAATAATCGGACCACTCTATTTTAGTCAAGAGAACAATCCGACCACTCTTTTAGCCAATAGAACAATCGGACCACTCTATTGTAGCCAAGAGAACAATCGGACCACTCTATTTTAGTCAATAGAACAATCGGACCATCTATTTTAGTCAAGAGAATAATCGGTCCACTCTGTTTTAGTCAAGTGAACAATCCGACCACTCTTTTAGCCAACAGAACAATCGGACCACTCTATTTTATCCAATAGAACAATCGGACTATTCTATTTTAGTCAAGAGTTTAATCTGACCACTCTATTTTAGTCAAGAGAACAATCCGACCACTCTTTTAGCCAACAGAACAATCGGACCACTCTATTTTAGTCAAGAGAACAATCCGACCACTCTATTTTAGTCAAGAGAACAATCGAACCACTCTATTTTAATCAAAATATAAATTCCGAAAAGTATATAAATTTGATGCGCAGACCACTGTAAAAACAGGTACATCACGCACGACAAAGCTACAGTTCACAAGACTAATCGGTCGTTGCTAGCACTAATGAAGCATTCGGTGAGCAATTTATCGATCAGATGCCCACACGCACCGCAGATTTAAAACCATGTAATTTTTACCCATGGGGCAAGGTGAAAGCCAAGGTTTATGTCAACAATCGACACACAGCACACGAACTGAGAGGAAATACTCGACAAGTCATTTCGAACATTTCCAACGAGTGCTGCGTCGAGTTTTTCGAAAAGTGTCGACGATTTGTGACGCCTGCCTGTCAGCATAGGGACACTAACCGAACAGACTTTGCGAAATCGAAGTATAATAATCAATGTCACGTCGAGTAGTGACAACAAATGTTAGTAGTTCACTATTACTAGCGGCAAGAAAGTTCGAATTTTTTCCGGCAACAATTACAGGAGTAAGCGGAGGAATTTCCACCGGAACTACGCAGCGTCATATAATGAAAACCCCAAACTTTGAGAAGGGGATGATGACATGATCGCCCTAAAGTAGAAATGTATTCAATTCTGTAATATCGTATATGCCCATGACCAGAAAAAAAGAAATTGTGATAATGCCTGCTACGTCGCCAGTCAATCCTGTCGATATGTATGGTAGCAGTATACGTGGCGGAATCGATTAGGCCTATAAGTACTGGTTAGCGTGGCCGTGCTTAGGATATTGTGAAATCTTAAGCCCAGGTAGCCCCAGCCACCACTGAATGAATTTACTAGGTCATGCACAGCTTCAGTCACTGTACAGAGAGCGCCTGTCGACACTAGCACGCAACCTGTCCAGCACCTGGCAATCAGCTCCTGGACTGAGGACAAAGGGGACAGGAACTACGCGTCTTACCAGCCATACAGAAGACACATCACACTTCTAAGAAAAACAACCTAAATTACATTATGTACAAGTATACTATTATATATACACATCAATAGAACTCCCCGCACCTCGAACTACCCACAGCCCCTGCACAATCACTATCAGCCTACCGCACTGCACCAGGCTAGACGCCGGCGTAGCGTGACCCGTCTATTAAACAGTACCAAGTACAGTGCCAAGTCCTGCCTGGAATGGGGTTAAGAGCGTCGCAGCGTTAGGAGGCAGGCACACAGTGTGGCTGTCGCCTTGTAACAATGGAAATTTGAGCGTCCTGTGGCACAGACTTTTGTACCTCATCCCCACAAACGCGGGGTTTTAAACTGACGAAGGCGCCAGATCAGCAATATTCCTTCCATAATGACACACTATTGTCAGCCCGCGGCTGCTCCACTGCGGTGGTTCCTAATGACGTAACTGCTAAGCCAGCACTCTGCAGTAATCGTTTATAGTAATTACTGCACACCAATTTTGGCACGAGTTAGAGCAGTGCCGTACTGGCAAACCGTGCTTCGCGATACCAAAGCAACTCCACAAAATAAATATCTCTTTTTTTCTTTTTATTGGCATATTAATCCCTGCAGTCAATCCCACTGGCCGCGAGGTCTAAGGTGTGGGTCTCCGAACGCTCGGTTGATGGGAATGCAGGTTCGAATCCCGCCGGGAGCATGGATGTCTGGTGTTGTGTTTTGTCATGCAAGGTTCTGCAGCATAATTTTCCCCACCAATACATACATGCATATATGTTACTGAAAAACGTTGGGTGTAGTGAAAAATCTCATTAACTGGCATTCACAGGCATTAGTAACTTACATCATTGTTGACTCCTTCACTATCTTGTTTTTGATACTACTTCATTAAGTACTTTTAAGAAATCTTCACGTTTGCACCATGCATCAATGATAATTAAACACTTTATTATCCAACTAATGCACAATATATAATATGTAGATACAATTAAAATTATAAAATATTTAAATGTGCTCCAACATGTTTCGGATCGCAGAGGATCCATCATCAGGGAGTCTTGTTCAGTGATTGGCTAAAAATTACAAGAATGATTCTATCGTGTCCGTTGACAAATCGAAGAGGTCACGTATTTTGACATTACCGAAGTCGGTTTCGTGAACGCTGGACAACTGAACTTTCGTGGAACAAAACTGCGAAACATAACGAATACGCAATATTTTAACTTCCACGTATGGTGATCGTACATATTTTAATTAAAAGGCAAACAAGAATCACGTGCACACTGTGCGTTTTTCAGGATTTTGTGTACCCTGGGTACGGATAGATTTTTTCTCTTAATTTTAATTAATCTCATGGACTTAATCTAGGCTTCCTATCGGCCTACCGCTCCGGCACATGAGATTATACGCTCGTAAAACATGCTGGACACATAAGCCGTTCTAACGTTCACAGATTTACTCATAAAAAACTGAAAATATACAATTTCTTTCAACGACAGCTCAACGTATAACGGTTATTTATTTCTATGCCTGTAGCCTGAAACAGTTTTGTGCTGGATGTTTATTCAACCTGGAACATATTAAACGCACTTCAGAAGAAGTTGTAACTGATGCGAATTCATATTTTACCTACAAAATTAAATGATTTCCATCAAATATCATAAGACAGTTCAGCAGATGAAAGCCACAACAAGCAAGTACAACTTTAGGAAATACTACGGATACGAGGCCCGGATTGAATTGTAGCAAAGTCCAGGTTTGATTTATGACGACTAAACGGACGTATGACAGGCGGATCCTCCACATTAAGACATCATGTACTTTCTCATAGATGGGAGGCGTCAAAGAGATTACAAAGCGTCATAACCCAGACGAACTACAAATAATCTTTAATTTTGTTCTTATTCAGTAGACTGGAGCTTTCTCTGCCATTCATAACACCATAAAAGTCCCATAACCATCAATCATCTTTATCATAGACTCCATTCTCATAAAGTGTGAAACAGCAGCTGACTATACTAATGTTAAATCGTCCATGGTCCACAGTCTTCCTTACATTTGATATTTACGACGTTTCGGAAGTTCACCACCGTTTTAAAGTTAGTGGTTGTCTGACAGCTGGTGTACTAACCTATAAACAGGATCCAGGTTCGACCTCAGCTCTCGGCACTAATCTTCAAAATAAACTACAATAACGCCAGTATAATCGCCGTTGTATCAGTTCCGCCTGCCAACCGTTCCAAAAGCTTGCCGTCAATTCTGAAATGATTACGCATTTATTTCCACACAGTGGTTTTTGAAAACCTGTATTTTGCTTCTGTGTTGACGCAGATGCCTCGCTCCACGCGGAACGAAGTTTAAATCCAGGTACGTACCAGTGACAGAAAAGGTTTTTTTTTTAAATCCACTCTACCCGCCGCCAATCATTCCCTATGGCGTTGGTGAAGGGATTCTTGGCGTCGTTATGCTGATTTTCAGGAGACTGAAACGCAACCAAAAGGTCTGTGGAGGGACAGAAAAAAACTTATGAGACAAACAAGTGTTTTTGAATATGCAGTTTGTTCACTACTCCCCGTCACACGAAGATCAGTAGCCGAAAAATTTTCTAGCCTTTCTTCCCACCAATAACAGCGAAATCCGCTTACATACAGACTTCAAATCTCGTCAACACATTTAGAAATACTGGATTAAATATTTGTTGGAAAACGTTTCGAATAACTTGTCAAATGTTTTCTTACGGTTCTTGTGCCGTGCACGGGATGACATAAACAAACACTGAGTGTAATAAAGTAAGGAATCTAACCACTTGAAAATATGTTCCTTGCTCATAAGGTTCGTCATCCCCGTTGTGTTCATAATTAAACATGAATGGAGTGTATGTACTTGTCTAACTATAGGCACTATATTTTGTATAGTCTTAGGTCAATGAACCCACTATAACTATATAAAATATATTTTGTATAGTCTTAGGTCAATGAACGCACTATAACTATAGAAACTATATTTTGTATAGTATTAGGTCAATGAACCCACTATAACTATAGAAACTATATTTTGTATAGTCTTAGTTCAATGAACCCACCATAACTATAGAAACTATATTTTGTATACTCTTAGGTCAATGAACCCACCTAACTATAGAAACTATATTTTGTATAGTCTTAGCTCAATGAACCCACTATAACTATAGAAACTACATTTATATAAAATAACACACTGTATATTTATAAGTTAAGTGTACATGTACATATAATCTCTACAAACATAAGATGATACCGTAGATCTAATAATATTAACCTAGACACAACATACAATAGCAGAGTCCCCTCATGTACCCACACCGACCATCCTACACAACTACATGCGAGATCTCGTACCCACCTCACCTCTTACCACCCCAATGTATACAACCCACATAAGTCAAGTATAGCTGCTTACTAAGCTTTTTCAGTTCTCAGCCTGAAGACGGCCAATGTAAAGTGCCAAAACATGTAGTTGTTCTTTATGTAATAAATTCTATACATATCTCTACCATCATACAGTTGTGTTAGACAAGTACATACACTCCAATCTAGTTTATGTTCCTTGCACTTTTCTTATTTTTTACTCGAATAAGGAACTTAAATAACTTGTACTTCCCTGCGATGAAGAACTGCCTGATTAGAAAATAAATAAACTTCTGAACACAGCAAAATACTGTATGTTAAAAGTACGGGAGTAATGTAACAAACATGCAGTGTGTGAAACTGTACAGTTACACACACTGCATGTTTGTGACGCAGCTCACGTAACCACGACACGGTTCGCCGCCCAAGTGTGCTATAAACTTCAAACGAGACGAAAGTGGTTCGTAATTCAGAACAAATAATTAGGTTCAACAGAATCTAATACATGTACTAAACTAAACTAAACTACGTGGCCTTAGTCCGCACGTGAACTATACCGACAGAGCGGCCGCCGCCGGTCGGCGAAGTTAGTGCCAACTTTTGCAGATAGAGGGGTGTCACGTGGTCAGCGCAACGGGTCCCCACAGCCGTTAATCTCTGTTTTCTAGACC
>Ga0123352_10010982_pt1 | contig 14246 bp, 10 predicted proteins | sample TergutLab28metaG_FD_89700 | JGI IMG/M metagenome (GOLD analysis project Ga0123352, IMG submission 89700) | Labiotermes labralis P1 segment gut microbial communities from Petit-Saut dam, French Guiana - Lab288 P1 | ecosystem: Host-associated > Arthropoda: Insects > Digestive system > Gut ... | reverse complement strand
TATGTACAGTGACTCCCAACAGTTCATTAATTTACCCTTTCTACATGCTTTTACCAGTTCCATAATACGTTCTTGTTCGCCGTATTCATGTCTATTATCAAGGATATGTAGCGCATATGCTGACGCACACCATAGCCAGATGCATTCCCAACAACGTACCCTTACACAACACGATATGCTGCCACAACACCCTGTTAATATAATGGAATTATTTTGTGAATGTTTTTAAAATGACTTTAGCATGGAACAAAGTAGCTCCCTGAGGTTGATCTTAGGATCGAAATATGTCGGAGCGACTTTAAGTGTTTTAATGTGAAATTTTATACAGTGCATTTGTTGGTTAATAATTGAAGTGATTCTATGAAATGCGCGGAGCAACAATAAGGATAACTTTCTTCCATTGATAAATAAATCAATCAACCACGAAAACACGATATAGCCTATATAACAGATATGCATATATATACAGGTCTAACACTAGAAGAACTTTTGAAATTTTTTCACATAATGCGGTTGTGTGTTTCCGATTATTCTTACAACAAGCGCGGTATTTATGCGTGCACAATATTAACAGATCGGCATTTCTTAAGAAAACACAATCTGAAGCGGAAATGAATTTATATGTACAATGTGTATTCATATTAGTGTTCAATGTTTGAAACTTACTTTTAAGAGAAGGATGAGCGGACACTGTTTGGAAAATTTCAGACCAGTGCATTTTAAGTTTCTCCCCTGTACTAATACATAAACTGCCTGTCATTGCACTTCGCTCTTTCTTATTATTTTTATTTTTTGTATTATTTAAACGGACAATACCGAGAGGATTTTTGTGTGTTTAAGGTGTTTTGTGTGTTTAAGGTGTTTTGTGTGTTTAAGGTGTTTTGTGTGTTTAAGGTGTTTTCATGTAATATTGGGCTTCTTTTCTCTTGTACTCATATGTAAAGTCTCTCGTAAATGTAGATTTTTGGTCCCTTAGACGTGATCTATAATAAAGGTAAAGGTAAAGGTCACACTATAACAGGCCACGAAGGTCCAAAGGGGGAACAGAGGTATAATCTCGGCGCTAGATGGGGTGGGTGTTCAACGCCACTCCCCAACCGCTGATCTATAATGCTTCCGGTATTAAATTTACGTGTATGCGTGCCCGAATACAAATCAGTGGGCGCGTATTTCGATTTTTTAACACTGTGTTTAATTTAATAGTCAGTTTAGAAACGTCACTTTGCAAATTTTCTCACTTTTAGGTCTAAATAACTACAAACACAACTTGCAAGAAACGTAAAACGTTCCGCCATTATTATACAAATGGGCACTTTGTTTTACTTCCAACACTGACTTTTAAAAGCAGAGTGAAACGAGGTATGTGCAGGATGTATCTACATCATAAGTCCATAAGGAATGGTACTGACTATCGAGCTAGGAAATTTCATTTCTAATTTAACTGTCATTAATTTAATTAAGAAAATTCGATGTCTTAACCATATAGCGTTTAGCGGTTAATATATTCATCCCTAGGTTTAAGATCCAAGCACTGCATTTTGTGCACCCCTGTCCACATTATTCACGCAATAAGCAAACATTACTGCCTTATACTAAATTAACCGATTGTTACTTCTAACGAAAGACCAATTTGTTCTCTTTGAAAGGACTCCCCGATGAGACCACGGCTGTAATAGTCGGACCCAAAACCTGAAAAGACCTGACACCGGGCCTGAGGAGGGCTTGATATCAAGGCTGTTGGACTGATATACTGAATAACTGTTTGACTGAATTTCATTAACAGGGTCACTTGGAATTGGACGTGGTATTCTTCAAAATGTTCACGTACATGGTACACACACTCACACTGCGTAAACAATACAAACACTGGTAGCATCTCGATGTTGACAGCATACTGGCAAGCGTACGTCGAGATATGCTTTTTGAAAGGTGTGCAAGATGAACTAGAACACTATCAAGCAACTTGGAAGTATTTAGGTAAAACAGGGAACGGTAATCGAAACACAAAACATCATGCTAAGTCAATATGTTCAGAGTTAGTAAAACAAATCGGGTTTGTTCTGGTAACCAATTAAAATCCACATATACCCTTCGAACTGAAAATATGACATAACTTCCCATTAAGGTAAGTTCGGCCATACGTAGAACGCGAAATTACGGATAAAGATAATATTTAACGTACTGTCTCATGCAAACAACTTCCAGGTTTATTACGGTCATGTTGGCAACATGAGTATATATATTTAAGTCAAAGGAAGGAGGAAATGTTAGCTCAAGTCACAGCGTGAACCCAAATGTTTGAACTCACACAACGCGGCATGAAGTCATTAAGGGCTACCTAATTACATAACTCATTCCTCCCTAAGTATACGTCTTACGGAATTATAAGACAGTTGGACTTTATGGAATTTTTAGCACAATTATGGGTTTAATCCACTTTTGCTATAATATCCTTTTTTATATCCTGTATTTATAAACACATTACTGGGGTTTACATTCATATCCATCACCGGGCGAGAAGAATTGTGAGACTGTTTCCTGCATTTGTGGACGCAAGCATGATAGCCTTGTCTACTCCTTGTTATTTATGGATATAATGTGCACCAAATTATACATGGAATTGTAAATGTGAGGAATAAAATACGCGTACTGAACTATCTAATTTAGGGAAGGGGGAGGGGGAGTAATGATAGTGCTACAAAATGGTTACAAAGTATTGTCAGAAAAAACAAAAAATTTCTAGACTGATATGGTAGGGTATGTAGCTTTTTGTGCCAAAATTATGTATCTATATTTGCTAGATAAATATCAGAGGTTTGGAATATGCAACTAACTTTCACATATATCGTCATACTACATTGCGACGTCTCTAATTATGTGTCATTCCGTTCAGTGGAGATCGTAATAACTACGACATATTTGCGGATGTCTTTTTGCACGTTATATCAATTTCTGCTGTTTGAGATTAACAAAGTTCACGTAAGAAAAGCAAAATAACAACTAAGACTTACGTGATCATGTTTATGGGATCTGTATGAAAATATTGGACGGAACCACGAAGAATAGAGAATAGCTTCCTCTAGGTACTTTCGATGCCCGGCACTTCATTTCAACCAACTAACTAACTAACCAACCAACCAACGAACCAATTAAGCAACTAACTAACGAAATAACTAACTAACTAAGCAGCCAGCCAACAAAAAAAAACTAAACAAGGAACAAAGAAACAAATAAAATACTAATTCCATGCTTGAAAGATAAAACAAGTCCATGGCCTCATATCCTATTTCGATCCTACCCTCCCATTCAGTCCTAAGTCTTCTAAGTGACCCCTTTCCTTCAGGTTTGCCAAACAAAACGCCTCCTCTCTCTATTTCCTTGATTCGTTCCCCCCAGTAGCATAGCGAGGATTACAAATCACGTAGCTCCTCGTTATGCAACGTTCTGCTTCCTCCAACTCCTTCCTCCCTCTTGCTCCCACATAATTTTCTCAGCACCCTGTTTTCTCTCAACCACACAGAATATTCTCCGCGTACTGCTTTTTCTATAACCTGTTTGTACGTAACATATTTTTTTCCAATTTTATCCTTTATATAATATTAATTTTATCGCAGACTCTTCGTTAGTATCTTAGTTGCAACGGAATACTTCTACTGATTTAGCATTTTTAAATGCTCTTGGAACTATTTCACGTTCACATTAAATACTTTGTGCAACAAATAATAATTTATGAAGTATCAAGCACCATACGACCCATATACCAGAAATTGTGCGTCGTCTCATTTCTGGTATAGAAGTACATTTTATAAAGCTGTTTCCGTCCCCGTTATCCAAAGGGAAGAGCAACCTGCTCGGCTGAGCACATGAATTTGAGTCAGTCTGTATATCGTGAATGGCTCGACAGCCGTATTTCTGCGATAAAAGAAGATGATGGACACTGCACGATTTGTGACTTTTAATAATATTTGATATAAATGTTTCATTCATAGATTCTTGTAGGTTTGATGTTTACGAGTCCCCTTACAGAAATTACGTGTTTCCGACAAACGTTCCAAGTACGAAATTTGTCAGCAAAACACAGGTTTCATTGTGCGTTTATATATTGAGAGCGTGAGTTATTTCTACAGCATATGAAAAATAGTCCCGGTTTACACCTATAATGCAGGAGCTATTAAATATCCATCTGGCGTGCAGGGAAATGGATCCACAGGGACTAATTTTGTATATCCCGTCTCCACCCCATTCCAACAAAGCAGACAGGATGTTACAGAATTACGTTCTCAACAGAGTTTGAAGTAAAATACAAAGTGGAAAACATCAAATGTATTTCGTTCCATTTTGCTGTAACATAACAGCTGCAAAACTTTGTACACTCTGTGTTATTAACTAAGAATATAAGATAAATTTGCACCTGCAGAAAGTAATGGCACTATCCGACTGGTGTGTGAAGTGTTGACACCATTTCAGTGTATGCACAGGTGTCAGACTGAAAGAGAAAGATGGCGTCTAACCGAAACATGCGACGCAGCTGATTAAGTTCTGGCTACAGAAGTACGAGAATTGTTGCAGAATGGAAATACAAGCAGCAACACCGTCTAGTCGGGAGCATAACAGGAAGAAATGAACTTGGATCATACAAATATTACTACTGGAACTTGCATAAACTTCTTGCATAAACTTCTTACATAAGACGTACACTTTGCTGCAGTCGTGTGAAGAGAATCAGACAATTCAATGAACTATTGTCGAAATAGCAGCCGCGTCATACGGTTGAATGGTTAGTAAACTGACGTTTCGAAAGTCATTTCTGACTCCATCACCACGGACATGCCTACCTCCGAAGTCAGTCCACGTTATGATACATCTGCCCGAAACCTAAAACCATAGCGAAGAACCCGCTCTGTTCGTTCTTGCTTTTACGTTCATTAACATGTTGTACCAGAAAATAGCATATTTATTTTCGTACACGTCTTTACAAGAAAGAGCCGGCTAGGTTTACAGTCAATAAGCACCCATAACTCGGTCTGGTAACAATTTTTCACTAATCTCTCAATGATTAAACCCAACTTGAACTAATCTTTTAAGGACATAATTTCAGTAACAGTAAACAGGCTGGAGGCTATGAACCCACCATGCTTAAGGAGATTTTCCGCAAGGACTCTGAAGCTTCAAACTTCTGCCGGGAATACACTCAACCCTTCTCTCCGCATTAGCCAACACGCTTAGCTAGCTTAATAAACGCTGTGTGTTTGAATCCTCTTACTGTGAAGGATGTCTATGTGTGTGTGTAGGTGTTGTTGTTGTTGTTGTTGCTTCTGCTGTTGGTTTGTTGTGTGTGTGTGTGTGTGCCCTTTCCCATCACTAGTCTTCATCATGTCCGATTTGGTTTTCACTCCTTCTTCATCTTCGGTTCTACTGCCTATAACCTGAACTGGACCTCTCCGCCATTTGTTTAGTCTCTCCACATAATTGACAGGACATGACCATGTAATTCGACAGTTTACTCGAAATCAAATAATTCTGAAAATGCTATTCATTGCATTATAAAATGAGCACTTCACAAAGTATCGTTATGCAAAACGAGGAAATATTTAAAGCCTACAGACTGCAGTACCGTCTTAAGAAACTGATAACAACCCGCCGTTGAAATACGCTTGAGACAGTCAAATTAATTTCACACAATCATTACCATTCATTTCGTTATCTATTGGGTTACTATAGTCCCGTTTGACTGTAATTGTTCAAACTGGCCATAGACCTACTGGATTTAACGAAATCCCGCAAACTTGGAACATATTTTGACCTATTGCACTTGGTTTTAAACCAGATACATTTATGCCTGAAGATGATGGTTTAGACTGAAATATGTAGCATCGCTGAGCATTGCTGAATACAGTAAATTGTTATCTTCGACGGTAAATACTATTTAAAATTGAATATTGGATTTTTTGTGCACAATAGAAAACTTGTACCCAACACACAGTAGCCTAGAATGCCTTCTATGTGGGTCATAATTGCGTCATTAACATTGTTCAATAATTTAAATAAGAGCCGTATTTATGGGATGTAATCGGTGATCAAACTGAGCGAAACTGCAGTACATGTATCACTCTAATATCCAATGTCAATTTGTTTGATTTAACTTTACTTGCTTTTCCTGACGTCTATATTCATTAAAGGAATAAGGACTAATCGGGATCCACAGAAATAATAATTTAATAACAACTATCGGAATCTTATAATTTGGCTTGCGTAGCTCAGGCGTCATACTGGTAAAGAGAGCAAAACTACAAGTTGGCTTGCGTAGCTCAGGCGTCATACTGGTAAAGAGAGCAAAACTACAAGTTGGTTTGCGTAGCTCAGGCGTCATACTGGTAAAGAGAGCAAAACTACAAGTTGGCTTGCGTAGCTCAGGCGTCATACTGGTAAAGACAGCAAAACTACAAGCCAGTCACTTAGCATTATTTTGCCCGTCTTTGTCAAGAGTACGTGGCTGCTGTAGTTTTCGGAGACTCTTTTTATCTCTATGCCATGCCTCTTGAATTTCCTCAAATCACAGGTGGATCAGAAGAAAGGTCACGATATTTGCGTGTGATCCACACCTAAAAACGTCGTTTTCGTCGGGCAGAATAAAATGCCATGGATAATCGTACACGAAAACCCTCGATCTGTCTTGAGCACATGCGTTACGAGCTGTTTATCTGCGTTGCAACATCCATATAAATGTTTGAAATGTAGCATGATAAGCACTGAAGTTTCTTTTTTTTTTTACCTACACCTTCCTGGGGAAAAGCAATAATGTGAAGAAGTAGCCAAGCTAATTTCCCACTGCCTGCTGATTAGCATAATTCCGCTTTGGAATTGTAACGAAATCACATCCTTTGTCATTATAAATTTCTCACTAACTTAAAAAAAACCCAATAATTAAGATTTGTTTGTAAATCGGAGGAACTGATCGTGCATAGAGACAATGTAATGATGTAATGACGTTTTCCTTGGACAATTCAAAGCAGAGTTTGCGGTAAATACTTTCAGTTTCACTTGTCTGCTACGAGCAATTTTTGCTTTTTGTTTCTCCACATAAGTAGCAGATGTAAGTTGAAATAAAGGACGTGACGTTGGCCTTAGAGACCAAGCTACGTATCACTAACATCACGTGAGAAAGAATTCTTGTTGCACATTTTTATTACTCAACTTGTGTGATTTTGATTAATCTAATATGACACCAATCTCTTCTTTAGCCATAAGCGAAGATAATTTTATAAATTGCAACTAATTAGACAGATGATGATTACGCCGGAACAAAATTTTTAACAGAATTGCCACGACAAACGAACTGAACATGGATAAAATTTAGGAAGTGTGACCATAATTTTTGTTTTAACAATAAAAATTCCCTTCTTTCAAAACGTTTCTATACTTGATGGTGAGATAGCTGAGTCTTCCTTCAGCCAAAGACTGTGGCTTGAATTGCTTGCAAATTTTTGCAGTATTCGGACTACACTATTTAGTTTTTAATTTATGGCTATTGTAAAAGAAGAAACAATAATTTCATCACCGAAATCGATCGACCTCTTGCTGTAAGTGCAGTTAATTATCTAAACACATCAATATGTCTCAACTAACCTGATCTAAAAACGACGTTTTTAAGTTACATGGAGTGGCAAATGTACATATGGCAACTCAAAGGAAATGATTATGTATGTGCAGGAAATTCTTGTTATATCTGGTAGTACGTAATCAGAAGGTCATTTTAAAAAAAAGTTTGGAAGATTTTCTGACCTGCGTACAAAATCTTGTTTTAACATTTGCACACTGTAAAGAAACCGTATTCATAGAATTATGAAGACTAAATAACTCTATGCAAGCGAAATAAATAACAAGAATCTACAAAGTACTTACCTTCAAGTGTATGTCGCACTAAAATAGTCGCCTTGTTCACGTGATCCTTAGCGAAGTGATTTGAATTCACCATTTCAAATACAAGGTCGACTTCATTTGGGGTAAACGTAAAACTAGTACCAAGTTCCACAGGCAGTGCTTATAATACATCTACACAAATCAGCATGAAAGGAGCGTATTTCCAGGCAGAGGAACTGATGCTTAAAGTTTAGAAGTATTAAAAAGTAGCGATTACCTGTGGTCCGGTTAGAAGGTATACGAGACCGCGCGACCGCATGGTAATTCAGATGTGTAGATTCAGAAGCAGACCTGAGATCTGAACTTATACGTAGAATAACTGAAACAATTTAAACTTCCCTTCTGAACGTACAAGTGAGAAGCCAAATTTTACTTATACCCGAGGCTTACAGCAAATCAAGACTAATGCGCAAATTTAGATGCCAAATGTTGAGCTCTTTGCAGTAGTGTAGCCTAGGATCCCGCTGTTTTGCGATAAAATGATGCGTCAATGGATAATGGTCCCGACGTTTCGTGGCGACATACCTTCGACGGTCGATATATCCTAGGGCCTTTCGACACTTCATTAACCACAGACGCAGCGTCAGGCCCAAGAAGAACGGAATTCAGAGAAGCCGGATTCTACAGATAAATAACTCTAAACTTAGGTTATTAGTAAAGGAACAAACGTTTGACTGGAAGGGAAAAGTAAGTGGATAACATTAATAAAGTATAAGTAACAGGAAACACATTTCTTTATTTGATGCTGTTTTATGTCTCTATGGAATATGTCATATTACCATAAGATATACCCGTTTTAACGAATAACGCAAAGAATGAATTTGCTTCTAACGGTCTGGAATATCACGTTCAGTGCAAATGATAGGCCCAAAGTTTTTAGAGCTTGAAGGCTACCGCAGCGTTACTACTAAAGTTTCTAGTCTTTTGGGATACTATGATATGCCGAATGGTAAATAGTTACCGACATTTTTTGGGGGTTACTTGAAGGCACTACTTTGTTTCGAAACGTCGGCAAGTGTTTACTATTCGACACTGCTTCATATCCCAGAAGAAATGAACCCCCCCCCCTTTTTCGAGATTTACATTTACTCACCTGTGCTTTAAGGAAAGACTGCTGTTGGACATTGCCCGACATGAATCCATGGCGAAAGAACGGGATTCTGGAATGATATATCTACTGCTAATGGGATAAGTGTAAGTTGAAAATTCGAAACTGTATGTGTTTTAGTCCCTTCTAACTTCCTTAAATAACCTACTTCACTGTAACAACCTCTCGGTTCAATACCATATTTATTTCTTGCTCTAGTTATTGCGCATTGCATTCATCGAATAAAATATTTCATTGCTGAACCATTATTTATATATAATAGAATAGTAATGTTCATAAAACTATTTTTTTTGTGGCGCAACATCCAAATCGGGTGTAGGCAGCCTCAGTGCCGATGTATCTAGGTCATGCACAATTAGACACATGCATACCCCGTAGAACTCCTCGGAACGAAAGATCAGACAGTCGCAAAGGCCGCTACCAACACAGCAGACGAATATTTATGCCCTCAGCAGGATAATAACCTGCGATCCCAGCAAACAAGCGGCAGCAAAATTACGCCTTATACCGCACGACCAACGGATTCGGTCACAAAATTAGTTAGGTGTCCTGAATGTTGGACAACGCGGAATGAGGGAATTACAAAGCCAGTCTAGTCCAGGCCTTTAGGCATGCTATTCCGGAGGTTGTTTCAAGTTTCTGATGTCCATGTATTAAGATGCTGGTATTCTGCTTAACTGCAAGTATTTCTTTCATCTAAGACATAAATAAGAAAATTTAGCTCAAAATGTCTACTTTTTAATTACTTCAAATATTTATTAACAAATTCTCATTTTAGGATAATGATAATACGTTTTTAACTGCGCTGCCTTTTGCAGATGAATTTTATGTCCATGCAGAGGTCAAAACGAAGGTACTAAGTGGGCAAATGTTTACGAATAATCACTGCATACTTGTACTTAGTCGGTGGACAATTCAGTGCACTGTAGCGATACACTGACACATCGTTGAACGTTTTAACACTTGTAATCTCTTCCTTAATATCTAAAAATAGGAGTTGTCTGTTATTGCTGTGGCCTTTCCTATAGTCATTAATTACAACTTATAAATCTAGCTAGAAAAATGGTTATCCTAATAATAAGAAAAATGTAAATTAGAGTAGTAACATTAAACGTTATGAATATGAACATAATTATTCGACAGATCTTTCATAATTCGCTTTATTATTATTATTATTATTATTATTAGTATTAGCATTGTTGACAAGTACATTCCGATTCATAGAAAAAGCATTATTCCTGCTTTTCTCAGACATTATAAAGTTCCTTCCAGAATTATTGCATGTAAACATTTAGTTCGAGATCTGAATAAAAACTAGAACAAACTAAACCAATACACGTTAAGAAGTTCTAAATCATATATATATATATATATGCAGCACTAATTGTTGGTAATATTTAAAGTCATAGTTACACATAAATTGGAATTTTGATGCCAATTATTACGCTTAAATTTCAAGTCGACAAAGTTCAAATTTTAAACTCCATGAAACTTCGTTGAGATGTGTAAAACAAATTTAAAAGCGAAGCCCGCATGAAGTTAAGTCCCGCATTCTATTTTAAGCCAATTTACTGAGGTGTTATGGATAATAATAACTTGGTGTTCATTCATCTGCAATGGCAGTGTCAGTAATTGTAAGTAGATGTTTGTTTTTAGACATAATGGCATTAAACAATAGTGGATAAAAGGATAGAGTAAAGTGTTGCAACCGAATAACACAAACGTTACGCGGACTCCGAAAATAAGAGATAATTTCGAAATTGATTTTCATACTTACCGTCTGAAACACGCCATCTTTATTTTTTTCAATTTCTTAAAGCCCTGCTTGTAGTCATGGTCTCAAAAGCTATCTATTTAACAGTTTAAGGAAGAGATTAAAGTTAACTAGAATAGGCTGCAGTGCATGGAACACGTTCATGCTGACAAATAACTGACTGAAGGAACGAGACATAGTGTCTGTTTTGCACAGAACCGTTTTTTTTTCAGCAAATAGAAATCAATAAACTACACTTACATTTGAGGCGCAACGCACTCTTAATATTGCAGTCCACTGTCCAACAGATCAACAAATGCTTACATCTAGTCCATTCTTTCAAAAAATTCGGCGACATAATAACAAACTTAAAACAGATATTCTCAATCTCCACCATAAAAAAATTATCCCCTTATTGGCGTACAATACAACGGGGACATTATACATATATATATATATATGTGTGTGTGTGTGTGTTTGTGTGTGTGTAATCGGATGCATTGAGTGTTCTCCCATATTACATATAAAAAAATAAGAAAAAGCTTTTTAAATATTTTTGGGCAAAAAAGGGGGGAGGGGGGGTTGGTTTGGCTATTTTTAGTATTATAACTCATTACACTCGTGCAAGTAAGAAATGAAACATGAATTCATCACCGTGAGGAAGGAAGATAGAGAAAATGTTGTGGAGATAATCAAAATTTTATTCAGACCTAGAAATTCAGAATACTTGTTACTCAAGACACGTCTGAGTGACTAAAGTTTGTAACCTTTAAACTACAATTCCGTAAAAATCTTGATGAACATAAATATCTTATTTAAATTGAAGGCTGGTTGTTCTTCCATGCTCCACACTGGATAGTCAGTTACAACGGAGAACCGCAAGTTTAAAGTAAATTAATATTCGGTTATGGTTTCAAATAACGAAGTTTCAGTACGTAAGTAGTGTCACATATTGTCATTTTGTTTAAGTCTAATATTTCTTAATATCAATGCATTACAAATGCCCTTTCTTAAAATATCTTTAATTGTGTTAAAATGGGCTCAGAGAATATTTTTTCTAGTTCTTAGGTTCGCATTCCTGCATTCATAAGAAATCAACTATTCTGGTACGTGTAATAGATAAAGGGGTTAAACGAACATGTCTGTCGAAGTAGCAGCTTTAATCCTTAAGGATGTTTCCTCTAACAAAGAAACCAACACGCTTTCTCTGTTATTTCCTAAAGGTGAAACATAACTGATATGTTGTTCCTCCTTTACAATGTATCATTTCATTAAAATGAATTCTTCAAAGCACAAATCACAACAAACTGAACTGCTCTCAGCTCTGATAGAAGTCCCCACCACTGAATCTTCTGAGATGCGTGTTTCTAGGTAACCAGTACGGTGGCAAATCGGATCCGTAGTCCACAGCACCACCCGAGGTACCTAACCCGATGGGAGACGTTGCAACGTCACTTATGGGCGAGGAAGCAGAAGCTGCAGTGACAGCAACACTGGAAGATTTGTTTTTTAGGATTGATTTGGGATTGTTGATATCGTCGGATCCTGAGGGTGTTGTCACCCCGGCTGTATAATTTAGAGGGTCCACAAACCGTGATATACTTGGAGTGGTCGTAAGGGCCGTTCTGCCAGGGGGATCCTGCTGGCGAATATTCTCGCAGGTTTCTTTCATTTTACAGAGCTGTTCTTGTAAACTGCGGTATTCCTCCAGAAATCTTTCTAGCTGAGCCGCGTGGTAATCGTAGGTGTTTGCTGCCGCCGAAGGTATGGTGTTGTCAGACGGTGAAGACGAGGTATAGAGACCGCCATCACCGAGCGGGTTCGAAGCCATTACATCTAAAAGCGGTGTTGCTGAAACTGGTGTTGAAACAGGAGGTCGCTGGAGGTCAGGTGATGTTGGCAAACTTGGATTCTTTCTTGTTCTCACCGGGAAAACTCCTACCCCACCAGCTATCGAATTTTCCATTGATATCGAAGAGATTGTTGGAGAGGCTAGACTCATGGAGCTGCTTGACCTTTGCTGTCCTATGCCAGAAAATTTCTTCCCACCAAATGCTCCAGATAGCGGGTAGTAAGAAGAGGAGTGTGAATCTATAGACGATCGTCGGGGAATTGAGCCATTACTATCTCCACTGCCTTCACCACCACTACTACCATACCGACTGTCCGGCAACAGAGGAGACTGACTGTCGGAACCACGATAGTATCTACCACTTCCTCTTCCACTGGAACCTCGTTCAAAAGCACCACCTCGTCTTCGGGGTAAAGTACAGAAAGAACTATCTGTCATATTTAATGGACCCACACCAACACAACCGTTACTTAAATTATAGGGTGAAATCTCTAAGAGGTCTGGATAGTTTTTATCTGAACCGGTCCGAATGTCACCGCCGCCAACACCACCACCACTAACATCACCACCAATACCACCACCACCACCAGCACCACCACCAACACCACCACAGCCAACACCACCAACATCACAAGTGCCACTATCCATAGGAGCCGAGGTGTAGAGGCTACCACCATTTGTGCCTACCGTCTGTTTCCTCATGATGTGCTGCTTCAGTAACGGTGGCGATGTCAGGTCATCTAGACCTCTTCTTAAGGCGCTGCTTAGGGCCGGTTGCTCAGTTGCGGTAATATTGTGCGTATCTTTCTGCTGTGGAAACTCGGCCCTTATCTCTTCCGAAGCAGCGTTTCGCTCCTCCCTAAAACACAAAGCAATTTTCATTAACGTAAACAACACAAGGGTACACAATTACTTACATAGTGTAAATGAGTATTTCTTACAAACGTTCAGTGTTGTGGGGGGATCAAAGAGAAATAATTTGAGGAGGGAAAGTGTGACCTGAAACCTCTACTTCATACGGAAATTGGTGCAGCTACGTCTTCCTTTAGAGGCCATATTCAAAAATTCGGTTACGAGACCCCTCTGGAAAGAGAAAAGGATCTGGTCACCATAATTATGCAGCATGTGACAATATATAGGGCAGGCCAGGTAATTTGCGAATGTGCGCCAGAAAATGAAGCACCATTGCGTACATTGAAGTCGGTGGCCGCCATTTCGAAAAACTCTTGTGAATTAATTGAAAATGCTACCACTAAATTAACTTACACTATGTCCAACTAATAAGAATTTATAACGAAGGGAAAATCTAAAAAAAAAAGTAAATTTTTCAATTATGTAATCTCTTCTCGCGGGTTGCCTACCACTCCAGCCGCTATATCGGCGACGATTTCGATGTGATATGATATATGATGCTTCTGACCACAAGTTTCCACTCTAAAGTCCCTCCCCTTCCAACGTTCCTTCAAACCCTGAATATTTGTAAAAAAATTATTCCATTCCATATTTTATATATATATATAGGTTTTTAGGATTGATTTGAGATTGTTGATATCGTCGGATCCTGAGGTGTTGTCACCTGCATCTTTATGTGTGTGTGTATATATATATATATA
>Ga0123352_10010977_pt1 | contig 14250 bp, 8 predicted proteins | sample TergutLab28metaG_FD_89700 | JGI IMG/M metagenome (GOLD analysis project Ga0123352, IMG submission 89700) | Labiotermes labralis P1 segment gut microbial communities from Petit-Saut dam, French Guiana - Lab288 P1 | ecosystem: Host-associated > Arthropoda: Insects > Digestive system > Gut ... | reverse complement strand
CAACCTGATGATGGCCCAGGAATAGGGCCGAAACATGTTGTTGTAAACCTACAATAATTAACCAATAAAATAGTTGTGTTTGACGGTAAGTGCCACGCACATATATTGCCATACTAATTGCAAGATGTTCTTGAGCTTACTCCTACCATTGATCTTATCACTCGTTTTTGAATTCGAAGTATTCTAGTAGTTAATTCACCTCTTGCTCCCCTCCCAAAATAATATACCAAACCGGAGAAGTGGGTGAAATTTTGTAAAGTAAATATTTTGAATAAAATTCGGACTTATCATAAAAGCTACCTTACACAATTTACCTGCTAGTAACTGTACATGAGAGTGCCATTTTAGTGTATCCGTAATTTGAATGCCAAGAAATTTTATTTCAACTGTTTAATCCACATTCATGTTGTCAAAAGTCACTAAAGGTTTTACTAAAATAGGTGTCTGTTATGAAACAACATTACTACTGTTTTTCCTGCATTTATCATGAGGTCATTCCTGTTAAACCAAGTTTCCAATTCTGCAACTACCCTATCCATTTGGTTTGGAGCATTCTTTCATCACTGTCTGAAATTAACACATTAATATCATCGGCAAACATAACTAAATTTGCACCGTGGATATATACGGGAAGGTCATTTACATATAGAAAGAATAACAACGGTCTGAGTACCAAACCCTGTGGCACACATTGATGTATTTCCATGGAGGAGGACCAATATTTATTTACCCTCATATTGCTTGAGTCACTTTGACAAATTTCAATAAATTGTTTTCTGTGTGTCAAATAAAACCTAAACCATAAGTTAGTGGAGCCCCTTACACCCTAATAAAATAGTTTTTTTTAGTAATGATTTATGATTTAATACATCGTACATTTTGTTAGATTAATAAATAATCCAACAGTGTGAACTCTTTTATCAAGGGCCTTTCGAATCCTACGAATAAATAACAAAAGAAATTCTGACATCAAAAGGAACACTAAAAGTTACAAATAGAGCACATATGATAAAATCAAATGATTACAAAATCTGGGGAATAAAAAATGTAATAACAGCAAGACACAGACTTCCACAGTTGGTATACTGTTACTGATGTGAAAGATGTGAGTAAGGATGACCAAAATGGTGACAGACTGAAAACACTGTGGGATTCACAGGAACAGCTCATAATAATGTGATTCATATTATGATGAAAAAGTTCAGCTGATGTAATAGGCAGCCACATTATAACACCTTTTCTGAAACTCAACTTAAATTTTAAATTCAAGATAGAAAGAATACCTAAAATTTCTCATGCTGCCTGAATATACAGATAAAATAATCTACCTGACAATTGTAGTGGTGGAAATTCTCCTGCAGCAATTGATAAGCTGGCCCAGTCACTGCTACTTACAGTCCAGTTGCAGCCGCCATCCAAAGGAATACATTCTTCCAAGTTAACTCCAACATACGAGCCTATCAACATTAATTAGAATAGGGTGTAATATTTGTAGATGAAATTAACACTAAGTGTACAGTTTCAGTGCAGACCCAATTTTAAGATTTCAAGAGTTAAATATATCCCATATAAAGTCTCAGTCATTCCCTATGACAAATATTAAATGAAACCCATCACGTTTTTATTAGCATCTGGTGATTTTGTGGTGTATTTATGCAAGACTACCTTTCAAGCATATGGTGATACTTACTTGCTGTTTTGTTACTGGACAAAAGAATAGGCAACCCTCGTGCGTTGGTCATGGCATGTATTTCAGTTGTTCCTCTTTTAGAAATTGTTTTGAAGTTTGGATACTCTGAAAAGCATAATATCCACACAAAGAAAGTTGAGTAACTCAAGATGTACTAGAGAAATTAGTTTAGATATATCCTCAGTGCAACTCTAACAAATATGCAATATTTATAAAGTTTCACTGTCCTTCTTTCAGAACACAACGGCAAACAATCTCATGTGATATTGAAAACTTTTTGCTTGTTACACACTTGTGTACCAGTAGCACTCCATCCTATGCTTAGGCTTTCCATGTCCATCTGCACATACGTACACATGTATGCATGTTCAGAAAAATGCACAAACACACAAGCATATGTATGTTTGGTTACACAGTATTTAAATAACTTTCCAAAAATATGAACTTCCCAATTGCATAACACACCCAAGAAATCTTGCAAAATTAAATACATGGAGAATTTCAAGCCCTTCATTTTTGTAAACTGAATATTGACAAATGAAAAAAATGAGGAATGTTACCCTCTGTTGCAGCCAAACGTCAAGTTGGATTTCAAACTTGGCCCCAAACCTGTTTTTGAGTTTCATAGACCTGTTTTAGTGTGATTTAGAAGAATTTTAATTACCTGTATCGTGGCATTTTCTTACACCACTTATCAGCACTGTTTCAAGAAGTGAGCTTCTTTCTGCTTTAATTTTATATGTGAAGTTTGTCCATTTATCTGGTTCAACTTCCAAAATAAACTGTTGTGTAGTCATAGATGCCACCTGTCAAAACATACACTTTTTATATTTTACACTGCAGAAGTATGTCATTTATTAAAGACAAACTGACTGAATCTTACTTCACTTTGTTATATGCCCTCATCTTTAACTATCCAATGTCACTAGAGCATCAGTATTTACAAGTGTGAGCTGTTTCAATTTAATGCAATAGCAACGCTGCTACTGCAATAGATTGATTCTGCAATCTGCAACATCACAGAGTCTGTTATGATTGTAATATCTTGTTAATATCCACACTAAGCATCATACCACCAAGTGCAATTCTACATATTTTGCACGTGACGCTGTGTGACATGAAGGCTTACAAGAGTGGAACAAATTAGGTGCAAAAAGAACCAACTTCTAAGCAGATCAGACTATGGCAGGCTTAGCCATACCTGCTTCATTAGTTTCATCAAGTCATAGACATTCAACATAACAAATTTGTAGAATACTGTTTTCAAAGAAGTAATCTGCGCTGTAAAATATGCTGGTGACCTTGTACTACTGGCAAAGGAAGGAACGATGCTACAGAGAATGACTGGTAAACTAATTGAAATGGGAGGTAACTATGGAATACAAACAAATGTGGAAAGACTAAAGCAATCAAAATCTCAAGGCAACCATCCCAATACAGATTATGACACATCAAAAAGTCAGAAAATGTGGAATATTTCAATTATTTGGGTAGCATGATAATAAATGATGCAAGATGTACATGTGAAATTAAATCCAGCATTGTCATGGCAAAAGCAGCATTCAATGAAAAGAAGACTCTCTTCAACAGCAAATCAGACTTAAATTTAAGGAATAAACTAGTAAATTACTACACTTTGAGCATCGCTTTGCATGGTGCTGAAAACTGGACACTTCAGAAAGTAGATCAGAAATAACTGGTAAGTTTTGAAATGTGGTGCCAGAAAAGAATGGAGAAAATCATTTGGACCAATCATGTGAAAAACAAAGAATTATTACACAAGAGTCTATGAGGAGAGGAATATCCTACATACAGTATAACAAATGAAGGCTAACTGGACTGGTTACAACTTGCGTAGAAACACCTTCTACAGCATGTTACTGAAGGATAGAAGGAAGAATGGAAGTGATGGGAAGGAGAGGAAGAAGAAGATGTAAGCAGCTACTTGATGATTTTAAGGATGCAAGAGGCCAATGGAAATTGCAAGAGGAAGCACTAGGTCGCACTCTGTGAAGAACTTACTTTGGAAGAAGCTATGGACCTGTCATAAGACAGACTACAGAATGAATTAATGCAATAATATCACATTTGAAAACAGAATGCTCTTCATAGTCTGAATCATGTAAGCCATGAATCTCATATAATAATGATTTTTTCCTCACTGCTAGATACAATATAATGGTGTTACTTATCCAATTATTCTGATCAATTTCAATCTCTCACTCATGCAAAGCCACTTTTTAGGCAGTGTCTTTGCACTCTGACAATCTAACAGTCTTACTGTGCTCCTCCTATCTAAGATCAGCCCTCCGTAAGCTCACATTTTGAATGCAAATCAGTACACTTCTTACTGGACCTTTCTGACATACGCTTAGCTCCCAGGTGTGAGTCCTAGGTAACAAAATCTTCATTCTGCTAACATTTCAAAGACACAGACTAGTCAGGCTGCCATTTTCATGATGACTCTCTTTGCAGATGGGACTGTTCCCTTTTTTTGGTGGTTTTTTAATGATGATACCAGTAGCTCAGGCTACAGAGTGCTAAATCATATGTTGAGTCATTAATTATAAATTGGAAAGAATTTGGTAGGAAGCTGTCTGGAGGACTGGAGAAAGCCATGAATCTAAAAATAGCAAGAATACATAATGACCCAGCCAAGACCATAAACAGGCAACCCTTGAACTCTAGTCTACAATATTACCACTACACTAAACCATTTGGGAATTTGGGGATCTTGTTCAACAAGATAATGGATTAAACTTTTTGGACCTTACAATAAAGGAAACAACAAATAAAATGGTCTTTGACATATACAGAAAACCTACCACTTCTAACAACATCATCCTCAACGATTCATGTCACCCATCAGAACAAAAACTGGCTGCAATCCGGTACTTTATAAATACAATAGACATGTATGACATAGGCCATGCAGAAAAACAGAGAGAAACAGATATCCTAAAACACATCATCTGCAACAACAAATTTCATACCTCCATCTTAAGTAGAATTAGGAATAATAAAACAAAACCTGATTCAGAAAACCAACGTAAAAGTTGGGCCAGATTTGCATACATAGGAAAAGAAACAAGCCGAATAACAAGGCTGTTCAAACACACCAACATAAGAATAGAGTTCACTACCAGTAACAACCTAGGAAAACTGCTAAGTCCATGAGACGCTCAAAAATCTGAAACATACGACAAAAATGGTGTATATCAGTTAAAATGCCCTACATGCCATAAGAAGTACGTAGGACAAACCGACCACCCGTTTCGTGTGAGATTTCATGAACACTGTAATGATTAAAAATATTGAAACAATAAATCAAAATTCGCACAACATGTCCTTGACGAAGGCCACACCTCTTGCCCTATGGTCGATATTATGGACATAGTTCATATCGAGAAAAAAGGCAGAATGCTAGACACACTTGAGAAATATTACATTTACAGAGAAACACAGAACGGAGGTCAAATCAACGATAAACTCACGATCCAGAAAAACCGATATTTGAGGCTTTAATATGACACAACCCCCATAGAGGGCAACACCCGTAAACACAGTAAGGAAGGCCACAACACGAATGCACAATTGCCTGCAAGCACAGTTCGCCAGGGAGAACCAGCCAGACACGACGTAATAAATACTATACACAGGACAGCCACAGCACTTTTTATACACAGTGTATAGAGCTCAAAGGGAAGGATAGTTTTACATCTCAAGTTACAATATACAACAGATCCTGTACACAACAGATAACCACCCAGCTTATTACCAGTAAGTTATTTCCACATTTGACAAATAACTAAGATATAGTTCTAATGTAACGGACACATTCCACAGTCAGATAATTAACTCCTTTAATACATCTGTCTGATCACAGATCCTAACATAAGGTGGACACACACAACTTATCCAGTCAGAAATACAGAAAGTATAAACTAGCCAGATCTGACTGTCAATTTGAAATATACTGGATAACATGGACAACCCTGAGAGGTTGTACCACATAAGACTCACCACATCAAATGAAAGTACATTAGCACCCATAGTCCAAGAAACATTTTCATGATGATAAACACCGTCCTAAGTGTCAAATACCTACTTATGTTTTAATTGTTTTAACTAGATAAATGTATGTATCATATCTTATCCAGCACCAGATTTTATGTACATTTACAACTGTAAAAAATATTGGGATCCCTATATCTACACAGCACCTTTGACTTATTCTGCTGGAGGCCTGATGATGACCTGTTAACAGGTCAAAACATGTAGCCTATTTGCTCCAATAAACAATAATGTTGTGCTGATGTATATAAGTGATTTTATTCTATATTTCATTAGCACTTCGTGATGCCATCTTTAAAGTCCATATTCACAGCTGTGCTGAAAATATAGCACATTCAGACAATTCGAAAACTTTTCCCAAATATTTGGGATGAGTCAGTTTGTACCAATGTAGTTGATTGTAACTTCTGTAAAAGGAGGAATTCTAGGATTACAATAAAACAGCTCACTGTCATACTGATTCCTACCATAGAGGTGCAGATGAGAGTATGTCTGACCAAACCTAATGCACATGAAATGTACACATTCAATGGAATAGTCACTGCAGCCAATCTGTTTAGTTATGAGTGACTCTATGACTCCACTCTGACATAAAATGTTTGATATTTGTTCATGAAATAAGCATATCATTGTCTATTAATTGTCTCCAGTTGTCAGCACAAATAATGGGTTTAGAAGGTCTCTCTGAATCCATTCTTTTCAGCTACCAGATGGTTAATTTACCTATCAACAGCATCTATAAATAGATGGATCAATATTAGAACAAGTGAAACAATTTAATTATTTGGGATGCGAACTGAGTTTAGACAGTGAGCCAGATTTTGACAAAAAAATAAATAGATTCCAAGGAATATGTGGCACCATTAGAAAACACTTAAAGAAAACCCGTACAGAAACACAAATGAATTTTATAAAGTTGTAGCTAGACCATCACTACTCTATGGCAGCGAAACATGGGTAACCACGCAGAGAGACATGACTCGCCTAGAAGCTGCAGAGATGCGTTTTCTAAGAAGTGTTACAGGATACATTAGACTGGACAAAATAAGATGCGAAGACATAAGACAAGAACTAGAGATCTCTGGAATACAAGATGTGAGACTCAAATACAAACAAAGCTGGATCAACCACCTCGAAAGAATGGACAACACCAGACTCCCGAAACATGCCCTCACCTACAAACCCCGAGGAAGATGGGATTGCAGACACCCCAGGAAACGATGGCAATGCGTCGATGTTAGAACAGGTCAAACAACCTAATCCATGGAGGAAGATGATGATGATGAATAGCATCTATGTACAGTTCACCTGCAGACATTCAGAAGTAGGCACCACCAGTACCTATCAAGAGTATCTGTATGTTTATCTGCCAACATTCAGATGTAAGCATGTCTAGTACCTATAATGACTGCCTGTGGTTTCACCTGTACATATTCAGATGTAAGAATCACCATTATCCTCCATGTTGCTGCAACAGTCTCACAGTATATAGATTCTGCAGCTTCTCTTCATGTCATTATCTCATGTGGAATTAATTGGTTACAACATTTTTTCCAAAGCTACTTGGAGTTTTGCAGACAATTAACAGAAATTGCCGCTTTAAGTACTAAGAGGTGGTGTCAATAAAGTGTGCTTGGTTGAAAAATGTTTTCTCCTTCACCCCCAGAATAGGTTCCAGAATTTGTGCAAAAAAGATTTATACTGATATAACAAAAAGTGGTACTTACTGCTTGACTGCAGTACTGACAAATGCAATCTTTACAAGGGAGCCTGTAAGTCACTGTTAAATCAGATTACTATTTTTAGATATGTTGTTAGACTAGTTATCCAGAAGGCAAAGACACACAGCAAAATTGTAGTGAATATTTCATTTGAAAGATATGTCTGTTTCAGAGTGTGGATACTCAGTAGTGTCATCAAGCAGTCCACATACTACAAGCATAGCACATGAGGTAAATGTTGTATGCATGTACACTTCTGTTTACACAGGAATACACCTTTTAAAGAAAGACAACTGCTTTCCAAATTATTAATTTTAAGATGACTGTCACTTGTAACTAAGAAATGTATAATTTACTTCACTAATAACATTAATTACCCACAGGAATGTTCCTTACAACATAACTTTACAGGCTATCAGAGGCACAAATATTTACACAGTGCCAAAACAACAGGTTCATGGATCACTCTCCGTTCTCAAGCACAGAGTTCAATTTGCAAATTTTTATACTTAACATATAAGTAAAGGGAATTATGTCCTACCTCACACAACAATTACCTACTTTGGCCCAGTACAAACATGGAACTACAGCAAGAACTCACAAAGCATACTCTTCTACTGGACAGGTTCCTCATCCATTGAACCTGTTACAGTACTATTATTATTGTTATGTTATTTCTTTTTTGTGAAAATCTTACTAGGCCTACTTATGAACAGAATGTGTATATATATCAAACATGTTGCATCTAACATCCAACTTCCACACTGTCACCACATTGAAGCCACTGACTTACAAACAACATTTCAAACATAATTTGTAGGTATATTTAAGGTCTAATTCATGCCAAATTACACATGCCTAGCACCAAGTGTTTGTTTGTTGTCACAATGAAACCTGAAGCTAAACAAGTGTATCTTTGTAAATAATGTCATTCAAAATACAACCCTTTTTGGGTATCATCATCTCATTGTATTTGTTCAATCAATGTTAGTTTTTTTGTGCTTTTCCAATAAATACAATATAAATGTTTTTATATTTTATATATTATATGTAGTACTGACTGTGATAAATAAATGAATACAAAATAATATGGTGTTGTATTGATCAAAAAAACAATAAACAAACATTGAAAATTATAAACTGTAACACATATGGTATTATATTTTATTATTAACAGTAATGCCTATTTTTGGTCTACATATTTTTCAAATATCTTTCACCACACATTACCTAAGAATATAATATATTAAGCAGCATTAGTGTCACTCCAACTTCACAAGTCCACATGTATACAATTCTGTATTACTAATTATAGGAAACTGAGAAGTGCAGCATTGAGGAGACATCCAACACCACAGCATTCATGCCAGGCATCATGAAAATTGATCACATGTTTGAAAAGTTAAAAAGGGGCACATACACAGATGACACAGTGATGATATGAACTTACTTACTTTCCTTAAGGAAAGAAAATCGAATAAAAGGAAAGTAAGTAATGTACAGTATGTAGTACCCACATGAACACTGGTAAAATGGCTTACATTTTGGGTAACAGTCCAAGTTTACTGCCGTAGCTTATAATGTTCCCACTGCAACTAAATCCCTAATCAATTACCCATATAGCAGGAAATACATAGTCTTATATTTGCAAACTCTATCTTATAGTCTAATTTTTAATATCCAAGAAAAAAACGTTACGTATTATTCATACAGGATAACAATTCTGGCATGTTCACTTCCTATTGTTTACATTTAATAAAATAATGGTTGTATCAGTACATGAAATTATATGCTAATTAAATCTATTTTTCTACACGTACACACCCATAGAGTTCACGTGAGAAATAGTTTTAAATAATCATCATCAACAGTAAGGGGCTTTGGTAACCATCACATGTGCTCAAAAGGCCACTGCCAATTGTTGAAAACAGTAATTCTGAAGTACTCGCATAACTATCAAATTCCATGGAGCAGAGTCCTTCTTGAGAAGCTAACAGTTCCTCAGCTAATCAGGAGACACCCTGCATTTTATGAAACCTGAAGGTACAAGACTGCTTTTACAATCACCTGCCACATGTTCCTCTCTTGAGCAAGATCAATCCAGTCCATGCCCATCATCCCACATTGTAAAGCTCCTTTTTAATATTACCTTCCCCTAGGTCTCCCCATCAAAACACTGTAGGCACCTCTCTAGTCCAGTACTGTGCCAACCTTCATTAAGTATGTGAGCTGCCTCAGAGATGTATAAAGATCCCATTTCATTTAACTATACAACTATTCTACACACATCTGTCAATGTTTTACTACTTTACTATTCTACATCACGCAGAAGATGTTATTTGTGTGTAAAAAATAGCTAAATAAGTTTTGTGCAATATCCTATGATACTTGTTCCTTGATGATCCCTTGTGGATTAAAACATGTGGCCCAGTATTATAATATAAATATCTAAGGAAGAACATTGCCTTTTCTCGGTTGAGTGTTGTGTACTGGCTATTAGCAATGCTCAGAATGAATAATATAAAATTTACATACAACTTGGGAGTACCTGTTATTTCTTATACCAGTATATCCCTTGCCCTTTACAGGCTCTGTTAATTCTAGTACTACATTTTCACTAGTACTTCTATCACTGCCTTCCAATAGATCATCACCAGTATGAATTTTGAAGTTTACAAAACAACCAAAACTGGATTCACTAACTTACAGAACTTGATCACAAATCTAGCACAATTGGAAGGACAGCACTATACTTAAGATAAACGTCCACTAAACTTCATAAGGCCCTTATCAATGACTATTTCTTGTGGTACATAAACTGTCTTGAATCGGTGGTTCTGGAATTACATAAAATTTCTCCTTTAAGATTAACAATTGCATCTGCAGTTGTGTTGTCTGCAAAGTGTAGAAAAAAAAAAGTAGTAGTAGTAATCAAACAAATGGCCTTGTTTTAACAAGTACAGAAGTTTGTACAATACCCTTCTTTGATCATTTTGTTTTCATTGTAGGTTTTTTCACTACAGTCATTATAATGTGAAGTGCAAAGGAGGCCTTCATTTATTCTTCTGTTGTATCCAACCAGCTTCCATCCTACATTTTGTGTATGTATGCTTGACTAACAAACCATTGCTTGGCACATTTACTTGTTTTACAGCTCCAATTTTAAAAATTTCATTGGTCAGAAACCATGACAACACATTTGTTATAGAAGGACTGTCACCTAAACAATGATAAATTACTGAGGAGATGTTATTGAACAGAATTTCAACACATATGGCTGGTAGTCATCGTCATGCCTGTCCTGGTCACTTTTATTTGGTGCTGTATCACATTTCTTACTTTCAGATGGGAACGACCACACAACAGTTATATTTTACCTCAGGAATTTCCACTCTCATGAAATTTCACTGCTTTCATTTTTCTGAAATTTGTAGTCATCAACTCTTAATGGCTGCAAGAACCAATAATAAAACTTTCACATAAATAATCACTTATTTCTTGTAAACTCATACAGGTGCACCTGAACACAGCCATCTTGTTTATCAGACAACACATGCAGTGCATTCATGGTCATTTCAGTGAACTGAATGGTCTGAAATGCATATATCAATATGTGCGTTATGCAGTTAGATCTAAAAAAGCCTGCAGAACAGTGACTAACTGCCATCTTTGACTTACAAGCTGAGCCATTATCACATTCTCATAGAAAAATCAACCTGTCTCAGAGACATGGTCTGGCTCTTTGCACACTCTGGCCTAAGTTTCCATGATAATGTTGGACACCAAGAGGTTAAAAAATTATAAGCTTAATTCAAAATAAAGTACTGATATTTGTTTAAATACCCCTTGTTTGTAGAAACATATTCTGTTTACAAGTTCTTTGTTTTATAAAATAAAACACAAATGTGCTACCAGAAAATCCCTTTATAGACTTGTAATAATGCAAATACTGAGGAACAGAAATGAGGGAAAGCTAAAAGGTAACTCACTTTTCTTACACAGAAGAGTAAATTCTGTTAATCAATGCAGCAAATTGTTATAACAGAAAAAATCTGGTGGACGAAGTGTTGAGGTGTAGTCAGGTCATGGTGGTTGTACATCTATGTACATCTACACAGACACAACACAATTCAAATGCAACATTATCTAATATAAAACAAAGGTGTTATCACCTGGATATCTCCATGTGGTGCTGTAGCAGTTCCAACAACAGTCACTTCATTGTAATCATTTACCATTAGAACTTTGATACTGGCACCAGAGTTTGGTTGTAAATAATGTGTCAATGACAAACACACAAGAGAACCATTAGCTTCTGTTTTGGCACTCAGCACACCTGAATGGTCCAACAAGCTGAAAGTCCTGAAAGCTGAAATTCAGAATAATTTATATGAAGAATGATTTTCATGTCAACAAAAGTCCTGGACATCAACGTACTGCCAACAAGAAACACAGATAATATGAGATGTTCTCGATGATGAAGACAACAACAACTAAACAAAAACAATAATAATAACAACAATAAAACTTGAAATGTAATACATTGCACGTGAGATGGTGTTGCCACAATAGCTAAAGTTGAGATTATAATGTTCTAGGTTACATCAGTGTGTAATTTTGCAAAGTTGTTAGCAACTTTTTAGAGTAACCTGCTTCCTCCACCTTGACAAAGTTCCACAGACTATTATGAAAACTATATTTTTATTTCACTTTTACATTTTGCTTTTGTACTACCATATATGGATGGTATATGACATCTGAAAAAAATGATAAATCAATTTTAACTTCCTGGAGAGGAGTAACAAAATTTGAGGCACACAAAACAAAGAAAAAAAATGCCGATAAATTCCAAAATAACATCATCAAAAACCAGGTATGAAAGTTTAGACATACCCAACTTCCCGTATGTTTTCACTTGGTTTTTCTATGCATTAAAATCACGATCAGTGTGCTGAATGGTAGATCAAAAACTAAGGCACAAGCTGCAGAAGGTAATTTCAAAATGCAGCAAACACACCTTGTCTGCAGGTTCACACATTTACAGGTTCTCTTATCAATGGAAGAATTATTATAGCAGAGCTGCACTCTTCTGGGTTATTGTCCAGAAGAGTGCAGTTTTCAACATTGTGAGATTTTGATGTCTGCTATTCTCTTGTGTTTCTTATAACTAAAAAAAAAAGTACTTTGCCCCTGCCAACACAACGTCATTATTATAAAAATAACCTGTCAGTCACTTCAGCAAAATGTTTTGACATTGAATCGTCACCATCAGGCTAATCTGAGGGTAAATATGTGCAATCTAAGACTTTATAAATATAAAAATAGACTTAATTTTTCTGTTTTTATGAACTGGGATCTCCTTCTTACAAGGGACTGTATTACCAATTAAACTTTTTTGACAAGCTTATACTTCATTTGTATTGATAAAATTATGATTTTTTGTTCACTGTACATATGACACTTTCTCTGTTTGTTTTCTTTTATACGTACTGCTGAAGTGTGTTGTTGAATGTCAATATCTTAAGTCATACTGCTCTCGGTATGTAAATTAGAGTAGAATAATAGGTAAAAATTTCATAAAATGAAATTGTATCAAAATAGTGTTAAATGCTGATGTATCTTTTGACGTGTATTGGATTTTATCTTATGGGGAACTGCAAGAACTTAGAAAAGAAGTTCCTGTTCTTTTTGGTCTGATCTTGCAGGTCTTTGCACACAGAAAGACAGGCTTGTTTCTGGTCATCCTTTAGCAAATGGAGTATAAAATGTGCAGCATTTGGCCTAGTGTTTAAATATTCAGTTAAAATGCAATAGCATGTATTGTATGATAAGCCAAAAATGTTACAAATGTTGTCAACTGTAAACCATCTGTTCTCATGGATCACTTGACATGCATTTTACACGTTCACAACAGTCTGACTTTATGATGTGTGACCACAAAGTCCAAAACACTCAACTCAAACACGGCCACTTTCGAAAGGCAAATACCAATTAACAGACTGTGTCTACTCATGGTGTAATCACAAAACGCTGTTTAAGGAATTTCATATTTCATAGGAGCTTCCTTCACAAGGTTAAAACAAAATTTTATGAAGTTCTCTGTTCCTAAAGGAATGTAATTTCACTGGGCTACAGTAATAACAGAACAATATATAGCCAATAACTGCACTACAAAATTCCTTGGATTAATAACAGAAAATACACTTTCCTGGAAAACACATATAGATAATATAGTACGTAAACTAAGCTCAGCCACCTTTGCAATTAGAACAGTCAAACCATATCTATCCCAGGACTCATTTAAGATGATATATTATTCATAATTTCATTCCATAATGACATACGGAATAATCTTTCAGGGCAATTCATACTATAGTACTACTATCTTCAGACTGCAGAAACGGACCATTAGAATCATTGCGGGACTTAGGAGTAGAGACTCATGTAGGGAATAGTTTCAGAAACTAAAAATATTACCACTACAATCCCAATATAACTCTCACTTCTGCTCTTAGTGACTAGAAATAGAAACTATTTTAAAGAAAATTCAGATATACACAACATTGATACTAGAACCAAATCAAACTTACACCAACCATTAGCTAACTCAGCAACATATCAGAAGGGAACTTATTACTATGGGATTAAGGTGTTCAATGACCTGCCTTCACAAATAAAGGACTTGTCTGTAAATAAAAATCAATTTAGATGTGCTCTGGAAAGCTTTTTATATTTTCACTCATTTTATACTTTAGATGAATACTT
>Ga0123352_10010976_pt1 | contig 14251 bp, 10 predicted proteins | sample TergutLab28metaG_FD_89700 | JGI IMG/M metagenome (GOLD analysis project Ga0123352, IMG submission 89700) | Labiotermes labralis P1 segment gut microbial communities from Petit-Saut dam, French Guiana - Lab288 P1 | ecosystem: Host-associated > Arthropoda: Insects > Digestive system > Gut ... | reverse complement strand
TTCCTTGAGTAAATTTTATTTTTTTTTCCCCTTCCCCCCAACAAAAAAAATTTTTTTTTTTTTTCCCCCCCCCCCCCCCAACACTAATCACTTCAAAGCACAACACTTTTCACTATACCCGACAAAATCGGACTTTTAAACAAACGATCAAGTTGCACTGAAGAACCAGTCTTCCGTTACATTTCGTTTGTCGACCGTTAATTAGTTACAGACGTTTCGAAAGTTTTAGAGTACCTCAGCTTGGGACAGGGTTTCTCAACCTTTCTGGGCCGCGATCCACATTAGACCTAGACGTTCGTTTTTCCACGTGTAAAATAAAAAAATAAATATTCAAAGAATGTGAATTTTAAATTACGTAATGAATGGATACAAACTCACATGCATTTATATACTTCTGCATGAGCCTCAATTTAGTACTCTGACTCCTCTTACGGCTGCTATATTTCGAGTTAGTTTTCATGATTGTGTAACTTTAGATTTTCCCGTGTTTGGCCAGGTGTTCCTCGAACTGACAAAATCCTTCCAACCTCGTGTAATTTTAGCGAAAAGAAGATAATATTGTTTGCCTTATCCAAAATTCAATTACTGAGAGGCTGGCAACCCTGGTAGTGAATGTTCTGTCATTTCTTATGACATGACACTTGAGCTGAGTTCACTATAGTGCAAATGCATGTGACTACATTTAAGTATAAGCTGCTTCTTATGCACTTAACAAAGCATTTTGAGTTAGTAATAAGTTGACTTATAAAAATGTTTCGCGACCCATGGTTTGAGGAACACTCTTAGGAGCAAACCAGCCCAACGCCTTTACTGCAGACGTAAATGTGACCCCTTGACATGCTACAGGAAGCAGAGGAGGGTCATACAGGTTCTGCTATACTCTCTACCTCGGCGCTAGATTGTGCTGTTTGTCACCGCCGCGCCCCGGCTGCTTTAAACCCGGGTAAGATCTCGAGTGAAATTATACAATAAACAATATAAATATTTTTTATTCTTTAATAGGAAAAGTAGGAACATATTCGACTTCATCTGATGTTTGGGGTATTTAGCGAAACTTTTTTCTGTCAAGGTTTGGGTGCCGGCACCCTTTTTTGTCCAAAAAGAACTGCTTTCCGTTACAGCCACAAGGTTGTTATGTAGCTACCTTTACAATTATTTAGCTTGTAATGTATGTTGTAATACACAGCCTGGAACTAACAAGAAATACAAAAAAAAACTATAAGAATACCTTTGCTTCAGAACAGTAAGATTTTGCTTGTTTAAAATTTTGGAAATTACATCCATTGGTATGAATAAGAACAACACGCTTTCACACAAAAAGTCTCTAGTAGCCTAATTTGTAATTTATTAATGACGAAGCTAACGTTACTCAACTTGTAATGACTGCAGTATAAGTACAGAGATAAATCTGAGATTCTCACAACAGTGTCGAATATTAAATTCTTTTGTATAATTACACCATGTCACTTGGCGAATAAATAGGGACGCTGAGGAGAGGTTTAGCTCCTCCGGCTTTGGGGCCAAGCAGGCCAAGAAGCGAAAACTTCGAAATGTGTGTATCTTTGTACTAATAAACATAGCGTGACTCCCAGGAAGCTTGAATCATTCAAATTTGCTGAAGTTCCACAGTGACAAGGCTCAGTCAGCCGTTGTAATTTTCTGTAACGACAGGGAAACTGCAAGGAACCACTTCTAAAGCAATAAATTTCACCGCCATTGACCATTATTTTACGAGGTTTTAAGCAGAATACTGTCAATAATAAGTCAGTATCACAACATGTACTGTTATTTTAAGACGAATGAATTTACTTATAGTATGTTGCACTGATTGTAATGAACCTGTCATATTTCCAGAAGAGAAAAATGATTTTCTCACAATATTTCTCGTCTGCAATGACAGCTATGAAAATAGAAAGCGTTAGTCTCAGGCATACCTCTAATACCTACATACTATTACAAGTTCTCATATTTTCTAATTGCGCCCCAGGACTGGGACACAGGCAGTTTTTAAACATGGGAATATGACGGAAAATATCCAAATTCTCAGTCATGTCTATGAGCCTATACCGCCAAAAGAAACTGTTAAAGGTAAAGGTAACTCTTCGCAACATAACATTACACAACACGGCATGCTGCCACAACACACAACTTGTACAAAGAAATTAATCTGTGACTATTTCTAGTGTGAGTTTAGCAAGGAATATATAGCTCCCTGATGATGGTCTTAGGACCGAAACATGTCGGAGCGGGTCTTAGGACCGAAACATGTCGGAGCATTTTTAATGTTTTAATGTGTAAATTTTATAAATTTTATACATGTGCAGTGGTTGGTGTGATAATTGAATAACTCGACAACATGCACGGTGTAACAATAAAAATAAGAAAAGGTAAAAATATGAAATTATCCCCATCTACGCCATGAAGGTACGTGCGAGGAATAGAGTAATAGCTCCAGTCATTCTTAACCTCGTCCCCAGGAGTCTGAGCAACTTCACTCCACGGCCGATGTACTCGTGGGCGAAAATCCCGGTGTCCATTGAACGGGATTTGGGTGGTCTCAATGGTAGGTCTGGGCGTTGTAGAGAATTGAACCTCTTGAATCTGCATGCAGTCTAAATCCCGGACCTTCCATTCCATAGCCTAGTCATTAGAGTCTTTATCTTCTACATACGAAACTTTTGTTATTTTACGATCAGTAGAGTTAAAACTTCCAACTGAAAGTGAAAATCTGCTTTAATACCGATCAGACAATTGTCTTTATCTCTCTTTTGAGTTTTCAGCTCGGACGTTTAAACGCAGTAAGGAGGTGGAAGAGGGAGAGTACTTTCTTTTTGCGAGCGGCTTCTACTGACAGAGTCATGCCGAACGGGCCCAGGCTTTTATAAAAGCTATGATTGACAGCCGTGGGCCAGAACGCCATGATTAATGGCATGGCGCTTGGAATGACTGTTTCTTCCCTTCTCTTCTCTACCCTCCCTCTCCGAGGTCCCCTCATCACGAAAAGGAGCCCCTTACACCCTCCTCACACACACAACTACCTCCCCATTTGCCGACCTCTAGATAAAGGGAGAAAAACCCATCGGTAGGTGAAGTAAACATGTTATGCGAATGGATCAATAAGTTCAGAACTAGAATTCAATGTCAGTATCACTGTTATCATAAATTTAACTAGCTTACGTGTGTGTTGGTTAAATAGTTCCCTGAATTTAAGAAAAATCAATAAATTAATATGTAACAAAGTGTGCAGTCCTGTAATTCGATTCCAAAAATAATTCATTTATGCTTCACTTAATGACTCAGTCATTAGTCCATACCACACAGCGTCCGGTGGTGGGGTGATTAATGTGTAATGAACTCGGCAAGAGCAGTAGTGTTCTAAATACAGTAGTATCTCGACATCTGTCCAGACAGACTGAGGAATACTACGGAATCCCCAGAATTGTCTCTTTCTCGACCAAAATTCAAAACGGCTGGCTGCCTTCCTAATACAAGCTAGAACGGTTACATTGCTTGTTAGACACACCATGAACTTTCTACTTTCTACTCTTAGCGTATTTCTTATACAGCGTGTTTTCATTCAGTATTGTGTGGTAGGCCGAACCCAGGGGCCGCGCGGTCTAAGGCGTGGCTCTGCAGCCGCTAGCTTGACGGGACTACGGGTTCGAATCCCACGGGTAGCATCGATTCCTGTCTTTGGTTAGAGTTGTGTGTTGCCAGGTAGAGGTTGCTGCAACAAGCTGACCACTCGTCCAGAGGAGTCCTACCCAAAGTGCTGTATTTGAGTTTGATCGTGAAGGCTCGGTAATGAGAGGCCCTGGACCACTAGGGGCTGTTGCGCCATGGAAAAAAATAGTGTGGTAGTGTTCCATAAACAAACATGCTTCTGATGGCAGTTTCCCACAACACGTTCCTCTTATAATCGACTTCTATCGAGAGGATACTTAAGGCTAGTGAATAGGGGTCTCCATGCAAAGAAACACGTATAAATTCATAAGATACTCTCTGTAAGAGAAAATAACAATTAAATGAAAGGGTAATGTATCTCTAATACTCTTATGAACATAAGAGGCAGTGAAATGTTTTCAAAAATTGGAATGTAAATAACGCAGCAGTGTGTAATAAAACAGAGCATGCTGCAGGTACCGGTGTCAACACAGGCCCATAACGAGTGGTGCAATTTTTATTTGACAATGGGTTTAATACATTGCATCTAGTGTCAAGTGGCTATTGTGTCATCCTGTGGTATTTAGTGCAATGTTGTCAGTACGCTAAATTCAGTGTTTTGTTAAATGTCAATGATAAGCAGATTAGTCTGTTTCTTTCCTTTGCTCGTCGCGTTATCAAGGTCTGCACATAAACTTCAGATAAAAACAAATCTACCAGAACTTCAAGATCTTACGCTTACATACGTAATTCTGAAGCTGAATGTTTGGAAAGAAAAGGAGAGTGGCTATATTGTGTACGTGGATTAATTCAGACGTTATCAGGTTTTACAAATTCAACTGTTAAGACATCAGATGTGTGATTTGAGAATCCCATGGCTCAGAAGTTGAAGTTGCAGTATTGTGAGATATGTTGCTGTCCAGTCTGGTAGACATACACCGACGTTTCAGAAAGACCCTTCAGGTACCGTGACATCATCAAATCCCACCTAGTAAATTTACGCTACGCAGAGTTACAGAATCACTGAATGAAGAAATCAAGAGAATTTATTACCTAACTTTCTTTCAGTTACCCTCACATTGAAGACAGCGTGCTCGTCTGAACGGCGGTACATATCCAACACATCCCTAAATGACAGGGATGACTAACGGATGATGACTTAGAATTTACTTGGAAAGAAGAGATCGTGGTCTGATTTGCGACATTATCTCATTATTTTTCCGGTGGTACTCGAGAAGTCCATGCAAAATTTAAGTAAAGGTATCCGATTTGCGACCAAAAATTAAATTTGGACCCGACTATTAGGAAGTGTGATTGCTACACAGTAGGGCTGGGTCTAAAGCTCTGTGCACATTGTGCCAGTTATGGTTTTAAACGTCGAGTGACATCTTAAGTTCATATCGAAAGGAAATCTAGTTTTAAAAGTAGCATGCAAGGAGGTGAAATTACAGTTCCTTTTCAGTGCCCCAGATGGGGCCCTGAGTGTCACTGGTACACTAGCTTGCAGAATGAGTGCTCATGAACTGATAAATATATTTACTAAACTAGAAGGTGGATAATAGTGGGTGTGTCATTAGTTAGAAACGCCTTATTTAGTAGAAGATTTCGATACACTGTTGGGCGAATTGCTGTAAAGACAAAGAGTCGTTTAAAAATTTCAAATCATTGTACACATTTTGGAAAATTACAAAAATTCACTTAAGAACAAAATGTTACATTGCTGCAAACATATGATTCCGTTTAATCCAAGTTGAAAATCCATCTGGACGCTAAATTATTTAAACAACAGCATGCAAGAACCCGTTGCATTCGAGTCACTTTCGAGTATGAAATGCACAGGCGATGCAAGAGATTTCGCGAGATCTCGTGTTGTGGTCGGTTCTTACAAAAATTCGCACCGTGTGCAGCGAGTACAAATTTTGTCAGTGGATGATATATACGCATGCATGCAGACAATTACCAGAACAAACAGGTTAGCACAGAGGTAATACTCTAGAAATTTAATCAGGGGATTAGCGGTCCTAATTTCGGCCGACATACCAAATACACTGACTGAGATTAGTGCGGGAATTCCTCGGTCTCCCTGAGCAGTTGCCATTATATAATCTCGAGCTAGGCTTTATACCAAATTCTTAATTTTTCACTTTCACTCATCATTCTACCATCAACCTAGTACTGCGTATAGCTCAATATAGCTCAATATGGCTCAATATAGCTCAATATAGCTCTATATGGCTCAATATAGCTCTATATGGCTCAATATAGCTCAATATGGCTCAATATACCGAAAGCGTCTTCAGGTAAGCCACAAAAATAACTTACTAAAACAGAGTTGCCTAATTAAATAAAATTTTGTATAATGTAGGCAATGTTTTCCATTAAACTACCGTGTGCCATTAGAATTACAGACCAAGAGAAAAAGTCTCGCTAGAGAAATTTGTTGTGGAACCTAAAGACATAATGTTCACATGGACCAACTAGTAGATCCTGTGCTAAACCTATTTAATCCAGTCCAAAGCATCACAATCTCTTTCTTCCACTTTACTCTTAAGTCCGCTAATGTCTTTATCTCACAGCGTTTTTATCATTTCGATTTCTTTCCTGATCAATATTTGTCTCTCCAAGGCCCATTTAATTCTTTAAAGACCAAAATTCAAATTCACGTTACAAATTACAAACAGACAGACAGAGAATCAGTCAGTCAGTCTTGGTGTCGCGTCCTCTTCGGCCCATGACCATGCTTAAGAAGATGCAGAAAATACACCTCTGTCAATGTGGGGGAAACCTCGCTAAGAAAGTGTGGTTTAAGTGAAAGTACATTTCTAAACAACGTTCTCAATTTCCGGAGGAGCACTGTCTTTTGGAAAGTTCCCAGACTTCGTCCCTTTGTCCTTCCGGTAGCAGCAAAACATAGACAGATGAAAATAAGTACAGAGCATTGGCAAAATGACAAGATTTGTCTAAATCATGTTTAACGATTCAGATTTTACAGCGCAGTAAACACACTCCATCTGGGTTTTAAAAATCAATCAGGAAATATTTTTTTTATTTTTCTAAGAACCGCACCAAACGTAGAAAGGTACTGTGTTCAGAGAATGTAGAAATTTTACTTAGAAGAATGCGGTACTTATAGCAAACACCAGAATCTAAAAGAATTCTCTTTGAATTCATCATTCCAAAATGTTATTAGATAAACAAAGCAAACCTTTCCCTTGAAACTCCATTTCATGTATTTTTTCCCCACACTCATGTTACTTCCCACACTCATGTTACTTCCCACACTCATGTTACTTCCCACACTCAGGTTACTTCCCACACTCATGTTACTTTCCACACTCATGTTACTTCCACTCTTCGGTCCACACATGCCTCACAGCAGTCTCTACTGAACCAATCTCAATCCAAGTTCATCCCTAAAGCATAAATCCAAATTCTTACGAAAATACCCTACAGAAGTGAGCTTAATTACCGTTTTGTACATTGAGTTTTAAATTTAAATAATTTGTGACAAAATCGTCATACTTAGGAGACCTGAACGTTAGAAGATATTAACCGAAAGAAAAACACGTTAAAATGACTGCGGTGTCGCATTTATCACATCATCATCATCATCACCATCCACGTTATTCTATTATAGAATGTCAACGGGATTCCTCTACACTCGAGTCTTGGTCTCAGAAATGAAAAAGGTCGACTTTTGGGAGTGCGCTTCTAGGCCGGAGCTCACCCGCAGAACACGATACGCTGTCACACATGTGTGAGTTTACGGGATGTTCCCAATTAGTCATCAGTCTTGGTTCTACAGAGTTGTTCAATTTTCAAAGCATTTCTCTTTCCTAAAGCTTTATGAATGGTATCAAGAAATTAGATGCAGATCAAACTGAGAGAGTACCTGCTGCCTTTTATTCATAATAATTTAGCTTTCTGAATTGACATCTAAAGCTGTAAGATGTAAAATAAAAAAACTGTGAATGATTTATTTTAATTTGTTTGTATGTGAATTGGTGTGTATTGCATACAGAGTAACCATAATAATACTTGCCTTAGACTAATATCAGAAAACACAGGCACTGTACTTATAAATATAACATTGAGGTGCGTTCACGAAACCAGTCTTGCAGTGGAAAAACAATAAGTGTTACATATTCCGAATGTGTGTCTATAGCCTGAGTTATCCAGCACGCCAAGCGCATGCGCTGTATTATATTGTCATCTGTGATCTGCCTGGCCGTACTATATTTTCCACATAATCTCATAAAGGGCACAATTTTCGGAAAATAAAAGTTATTGGACGTAAAATGTGTGTTCTGATTTTATCCACAACTTTTTCTTTCCTCATTCTAGGAAGAAATGTCTTCGTGTAAAGTACTCTTTATTCTTACCATATTTGAATTGTTGCAGGCTGCAGCCTGCAACACGGACACCACTCAAACCCAACCGCACCAAATCTCCAACACACAACGAACCGAGAACAAAACGACCGATGTAGTAATTCAACAGCACAGTCGCAAGTTCCTGATGATAGATATATTAATGTCCAAAACATGTTCAGTACATAAGAAGTGAAATAAAATAGCAAGTGACATCAGGTTGGTCTTTCATTCTTCAACTATTTCAATAATGCACGGTCCAATAAACATAAGATTCACAATTAATGTTCTTCAAGGGATTTAAGTTCTACTGAACTTGGAATTCATTGACGACACTGTTCACCTAATCCATACCCTTTTTTTCCTATACTGGTCAATACGGTGGGTAGACGGATTATTGCGATACTGATTCCGTTTGTACATTGACACATAAATGTTGCACACTGCGAAACCTCGTGTTAGCGGAAGCGGTTTTCTGTATAATTTGAATAATCTAATTAATATTTGAGTTCATAAACATCTTCCATTGCCCTGTATTGGGAAAACCCGTCAATTCAGTTTGAAACCTCTCAAATTATTTTCCGGAAATACATTTTTATGTCATTCTTTCCTTTAAATCTAGTGCTTGCCTGTGTCCTCCTGTCTAGACTGTCAAACACAGGTGCTGTTTCTTTTGTGTTTCCCCTTCTGCGTGACGAATGTCATGATCATCATTACTCGAAGTTGCCGGCTCTGAAAATAGAAGTCTGGAAGTTTCATTGACTGTCCTTCCTGTCTCTTAGAAAAGGTAAAGGTACTGCTGCCCCTGCACAAGCCATGAAGCTGTACAAGGGGAGTACAGTTGTAGCTCAACTCAACCTTAACTTCGGCACTAGATGTAAATATGTGGCTAACAACACGCCCCGGCCGCTTTAACCCCTAGAAAGAACATCGGTATCCATTCAATAATCGGCTGTGTGGGCCTCAGAGAGGGTTTGGATGATTCGGAGAAGAAAAAAGTAGCTTTCTTCTGCCGGAATTCGAAGCCCGTATCTTTAAGATAGTAAGTTAGTCGTTACACCCGCTACGATATCGCGGTTTCTCCTGTGTGGTAAGTTTTTAATTTATTTATAGTTTATTTGAAATGTTGCTCTCAGTAATTAAGCACACACAGCGTTACATGACTGGAAATCAATGAAGAATAAACTGACAGATATATGAAAGTAGAATACAAGTCCGACATGTTCGTGGGAGGGCTGAGGAAAACCACGCTAAACCTGTCATGGTATACGACGTCCCAACGGAAACAGGAAACCTATACACAAGGCTGAAATACTGACGCTTTACTGGAGCTGTTTGTTGTGTCTTCTCAGTCGCACTTGGAGACATGCATTGCATATAAACACACTCAGTGACTGTTCCTTCAATACAGATTTTTAATTCTTTAACACTTTAATTCTTACCATAAGACAGTCAAGTATAATAATAATAATAATGAAATATGGATTGTGCTGAATGATCTTAAATATGAGATCCAAGGTTTTACGACGGTAAATATTTAGACTGCAGCATTCTGGGACATATCACATGTCACGTATCACATATCACATAGGACTTTCGTCAATTACTTCAGCGTTTCATACCAGCGTGCTCATTACGTGTGCAGAGAAGAAGCGAAAGGTGTGCGGAGCTTTTACGATAACTAACATCATAGTCCGACAATTAAGAATATCGTGATATTCTTTGTTAACTGTGATAGAATGTGAATAGGCCTATATTCCTTAGGATAAAATTTCAAACACAAAGATAAACATATAACAAAGTTATCAAATGCCAAGTTATCATTTTGTTTTGATATCTTATTTTATCTTATATTTTCTGTGTTTTATATTAGGCCTATGTACAATTTAAAACAAGGAATTTATGCCATTAACTGCGCTGATAGTTAATATTAGAAAGACTAGGAAACCAGTTTTCATTTAATTAATCATATTGATGTTCTTTTATTTTAAGAATTAGTATTTTAGATTGAATAAAATCAATATGTAATTTAGCGTATCTGCATTATGACTACCTAAAAAGGAATTTAAGAAAGTCTGTGCCAAAATCAATCATATTTACCTACCACATCCGGAAAAAAACCTTATGGTTCACGATCATTAGCGATTTCTCGCGTAACTGCTTGTATGAAAAAGTACGAAGGCTTATAAATGTTGAATCTAAATACAGAGTTGTTTTAACTGTACTGAACTGTGTTCGTCTTCAGAGCTTGGTCTGCTGAATATGCTATGACGCACGTACATAAACACGTGTATGAATATACTGAAATCTAGAAATTATTTTAAACAATAGTATTCATCAGGAATACATTTTTAAAAATATATATTCGACATGCCAAAAATATGTTGTGGAATTAAAGGCCTAATTACAGTTAAATATATGTATCATGTTTGTGGATTCTTGTACGAGACGCTGACTGTTTCGGAAAACTAAGTCTATACAACACAACTTCTTACTCTCCTTCAACAATGGGGATGCTTGAAAACTTTTATTTTACTCATCCTGTGAAAGCAATTTTTTCTTCCCCCTAAATCCCGAAACATTTCTGAATCTTCTATTTCTATTAGATTATGTCTCTTTCTCTGTCCTTTTTTCTTAGAATTTCTTCTCTCCTTGTTTCTTTCTTCTACTGTAGCTGTTGAAGTTTCATCATTTGCTTTCCTATCATCAATTTTCTTTTACTTCACCCTCCTTTTTCCTTTACATACACAAACTTCTCTTTACATTCTATCTCGCTTTTTCTTTTCCTATCATCTTCTTCGTCTTCCTCCAACCTCTCCTCCCCCACTTTCCTCCATTTACCACCCCTTCCCTTTTCACAATTTGGCATTTCTACAATCTATAATCCATCAATGTCAACGACTGGGTTGTTTTCTCGAAGACTTGTCTTGCCCATGAAGCTACATCACCAGAGCAGTTTCACCTTCTCCACCGTCTCGCGCTCTCTCTCTCTCTCTCTCTGTCAGCATGTAGTAACGTTTTTAAACAGTGGGACGCGTTCCTCCAAATTATTTCCAGAAAATTTTTCCTAGTTAAGATTCTCTGTTTAAAACAGCAATTTAGAGCCCTGAAAACTGAAAACGAATGAAGAACGGCAGATTAAAGTAGAATTTTGTTTTAATTTTAACAAATAGGTTACACTAATAATCTACTCCTATCCTGCTCTTTGAAGAATAGGATATTAATAAAGCAACACTTAGACTGAAAATCAACGGACATGTCTGTATGTAGGAATTTCCATAAACGAGAATTATACTTTTCGCATAATTACGTATTTCATACTAGGAAAATGAAACAATTCGACTGAAGGACTTGGAGAGGAAAATTGACAGTTGAATGTGTGAGGCTGTTTCTGTAACTGAATTTAACTTAACCACAAACAGGGCAGTGCCAACTGTGTGCACCGCTTGCTCGCTCTAACTGTAAATAAGACATTTCTTCCGTAAAATACTGGTTTCTTCCCATAAACACATTATCAATCCGATATTTGAAATGGAGATGAGATATATTTTCCTGGAGGTAAGCATGAACAATTAAAATCTAGTTAAACAGTGTACTCTTAAAAAGAGTTTAATATTTTAAACCCTCGTAAATGTTCAAATATGACTGTAAACATTTTCGAGCACATGAACCATTTTACAAGCGTAGTAGTCGTAGTAGTACCAGTAGTGGTAATAGTAGTAGTAGTAACAATAGTAGTAACAGTAGTAGTAACATTAGAACAGTAGTAGTAGTAGTACCAGTAGTGGCAGTAGTAGTAGTAGTAACAGTAGTAGTAGTAGTAACATTAGAACAGTAGTAGTAGTACCACCAGTAGTGGTGGTAGTAGTAGTAGTAGTAGTAGTAGTAACAGTAGTAGTAGTAACAGCAGTAGTAGTAGTAATAACAGTAGTAGTAGTAGTAGTAGTAGTGGGTCCAATATAAACAGTAGTATCAGTAATGTGACAGCAATAATGCTGTTTGTGCACAATGTTTTGCCGGTTTCATATAATCATTACTCCAAACACTACAGATCATAGAAAAGGCCTTCGGTTTCTACTGAAAAAAAAAGCCGGTTGATACAGCTGCGGTAGATACAGATTTACAGAATGTTTTACTTAGCGTCCCGTTTTTTTTTTTTTTACAATTTTACAATTCTAGCCGTGCCTATTGTGCAAGAAGTAGAGAAACAAATAAAAGAGAATACGTGAAAATTATGAATGTTTTCCGAACCCACTTCCTACGAAGGAAAGTCTCTCTGAGAGTATGTATATGTTTTCGTTATATTACAGTTTTATGCGCTCATAGCTGTACAGTTCACGTCGCATGTTGATGTCTCTGTCACTTTAGGATAGCATGACTGTGTATCGACAACGATTACACAGTGCGACGAATGACACGCATGTCATTAGTTGCGCACCAAACTTTTCCATACCACTCTCGAGTACTGTAGGTGTAACTATAGACAGTAACCACAGACAGTACACAGCAACTGGTAACTTTACCGGTTTCAAAGGGCCGAATATTGCAATGGTATTACATGATCTCAATAATGTAACGTAGTGTTTTAAATATCTTTATTCGGCGCGTTGACAAAATTATGGAAAGTTACCAATAGCTTTTTCATATCTGTCCATCTGTGTAGCTGTCTGTCTCTCTGCCTGCCCGCTCGTCCGTCCGCTCGCATGAAACAACTCGGCTCCCTTTGAAAGGATTTTCAGGAAATTTCACATTGGAGTATTTTTCGAATTCCTGTTGAGAAAATTCAAGTTTTATATAAACCTAACAAGAACAAAATTACTTTAAACGAAAATCTATGCACATGTATGACAACATCTCGCTGCATTCTTCTTATACTGAGAAATGTTTCAGACAAAAATTGTATAGAAAATCAAATCACACATTTTATATTCAATAACTTTTTTTTTGAAAAACATGCCGTTTGTAAGAAAATGTGGAAAAATATTGTAGATCCGGACAGGCTACTGATGAATGATGATGATATGGCGCAGGCGCATTTCATCTTGGTTAACTAAGGCTGCAAACACACGCTCAGAATATGTAACACTTATTGAATTTCCACGATAATAATGGTTACATGAACACGCGTCATTATTACGTTATAAGTACAGTGTCTGTCTTGTATCTAATCAGATATCTTTTAAAGCCTGTTATTTTAGGACAAATTGTCGTAAGGTAACACATCCCCATAACACTCAGTTACTTTAGGATGTGTGCATTGGATAGCTTTAGACAGGCTAAAATATATGACAACAAACCTTTATGAAACTACCCCTACCTGGGGTCCCAGTATCAGAGGTAGTGAGATATTTTCCGTCATTGCCACATTTAAATAAAAAGTCAACCCAAATTTATGTCCAATAATTTCTGAATGACATGCAGACCGTTTATTGGAAGGTGGCAGTAGCCGGATAGTCACAACTACATCAGAATTCGTGAAGCCTTACTTTCACTTCACCTGGGCACCTCCTTGGTGTAATTCGTTGGCTTAAGTAGTTCACTTTCATAATAGAAAGGAGATGTCTCGATAAACAATGATATCATGCATGTGACAAACTGTTCTCGAAACATTACTAGAGGGATATCCATATGATACTATGCAGCAATCGTGAACTGGCGGTTAGGATTTAGGTCACGAAGTCCGTATCGTTCTTGCGTGCAATAATATGAGCTTCTTTTTCTCTTTATAAGCTTACTATAATATACAGTGTAAAAAAAATACAGAATAATAATCATAGTCGTAATAAATAGAGTACTTTGAAGACCCATTTGTGGATGAGAGGATACCATTAAAATGGATCTTCTAGAATTGGAACTAGGTGCATGGACTGGATAGAACAGGCTCAGAACAGGGACAGATGGCGGGTTGTTTTGAATGCGGTAATGAACCTACGGGTTTCATAAAATGTTGGGAATTTCTTGACCAGCTGGGAACCTCTTAGCTTCTCAAAGGAGGACTTTGTCCCATGCAGTTAGTTTATCTGTCAGTCAGTCAGTCAGTCGGCTGGTTACTTAGTTTTTTTGTTTGTTAGGTGGGTGGGTGGGGAGTAGGTAGTAGGTAGGTAGGTAGGTAGGTAGGTAGGTGGGTGGGTGGGTGGGTAGGTAGGTATGTATGTATGTATGTAGGTAGGTAGGTAGGTAGGTAGGTAGGTGGGTGGGTAGGTAGGTAGGTAGGTATA
>Ga0123352_10010974_pt1 | contig 14253 bp, 10 predicted proteins | sample TergutLab28metaG_FD_89700 | JGI IMG/M metagenome (GOLD analysis project Ga0123352, IMG submission 89700) | Labiotermes labralis P1 segment gut microbial communities from Petit-Saut dam, French Guiana - Lab288 P1 | ecosystem: Host-associated > Arthropoda: Insects > Digestive system > Gut ... | reverse complement strand
TGTGTATTGGTACTTGTATATTGGTACTTGAATATTGGTACTTGTATATTGGTGCTTGTATATTGGTACTTGTGTATTGGTACTTGTATATTGGTACTTGAATATTGGTACTTGTATATTGGTACTTGTATATTGGTAACATTGGTACTTGTATATTGGTATTTGTATATTGGTACTTGTGTATTGGTAATTGTATATTGGTACTTGTATATTGGTACTTGTATATTGGTACTTGTATATTGGTAATATTGGTACTTGTATATTGGTACTTGTATATTGGTACTTGTATATTGGTACTTGTGCTGTACCACAACTTTACCACCACTCTGTTTTAATCTAAATTTGTATTTTTATACATAAAACTATAGGCTGCCATTTTAAATACGTGTGACCTTATTACAAATTTACTTCTACATTCTAATCCCATTATCTGCCGGAAGACGACGAATATCCGACATGTGCCTTCAGCAACACTGGCGTGGGCACTGACAAATGAAAAAACTTATGTGCTGGTTTTCAATTATGACTGAAGGAAGCTCTCTTGGCTTTTGTCTAGAATCAGTATGAAATGCACGAGAAACTTCATATTTTGCTGACAGTCCACACCATTATTATGTAAAGCAGCCATAACTGAAGAAATTTCTTTCCTTTCATGAACCTGAATAGACGACGCACTTCATGCTTCAAGTATGACGTACGTGTAAGTAACACCGGCCAGTAAACACTCTGAAAGTAACACACTTTCTGATGACAGTAACTTATATAGTACCCTCGCACTGTGTAAATAAATTCAGTTATTCTCATCACAGGTTTTTAACCACAACCAATTCATTCAGTGCATGTGTGCATGTCTATGGGTTCTTTTTCTTGCACTGGTGTCACACAATTCTGCACCACACACACACACACACACACACACACACACACACACACATACAAACACACACACGCACTGTTGTTGCTTGCTAAGTAGTTACAGTTATATGTTCTCTTCTGGGTAATTATCCGGCGTCTGAATTTTATATGCCGACGTTTCGGAACACTCTGTTCCATCTTCATAGGGACGTAAGTATGAAGAATGACTAGGTTTGAGAAATGTTGGTGTATTTATACGGGATAAGGTTTGGCTCAAGCCAAACCCTTTCCCCTATAAATACCCCAACATTTCTCAAACCTAGTCATTCTTCATACCTACCTGCCTATGGAGATGGAACATGCAGAATGTTCCGAAACGTCGGCATATAAAATTAAGACGCCGGATAATTACCCAGAAGAAAGCACATAACATTCGGGACACGACGAAAGTTTGAAATCAAGAATAGTTACTATGACCTCACCAAGGATCTTCCGGCAAACATTCAGTGGATATAACTGTAAGTTTACATTTGTATTTTTGGCCGTAAGGAACTGAGTTTAGTTTTAGAGGCTCTGAAATTAAAGTCATGTGGATAGTTAATATTAAGAACGTTTAGAATCATCGTAATATGGGGGAAAGTAAAAAATTATGGTCACAGTTTACGTGTGTTTTTATATGAGAAATCAAATATTTGTTGGAAACCACCCTTCATATAATTTCAGTGGATACAGGAGCCTCTTTCGCTTAGAGCACAGCCGTCGAGCAAGTATTCACTTCCATCTGAGACGGAGGTTAAGAATGGAAGAATATTTGCTTTCATTCCTCTCGCATGCCTTCATGGGTAGCAAGGGATAGCTCTGTTTTTCAATTTACCCGCATTTAAATACCTTTGTCCCGTAAATCATAGAATTTTCTAATTCGGTCAGAAATTTAGTGGGGGCATATGGTACATATGGGGTAAAAAGAGAAATTTAAAAAACAGGTTGGAAAACCTGAAGGAAATATTTCCCTTCTAAGATCTAAGTTAGAATACTATTAAAATGGATGTTAAATGAATATGATTACATGTCGTGAACTTGATTCTTTTGAATCAGTCCAGGGGGCAGTGGCTGGAACTTTCAAACACCGAAATATTCCTTTCCATAAATTTCAGGAATTTCTTGGATATCTGAGAATATTACCTTTCCAATGATGACTTTACTCCATGGAATTAGGCAGTCAGTCAGTCAGTCAGTGTGTATGTTACTTGGTTACTTAGCTATCCGTATTGCGCTTCGTCAACATCACTTCTTTACAAAGAGATCGTTTTTCTCATATGCACTTTTGTCAATAGATGAATTTTGTTAAATCATATTTTTATCACTATGCAAAAGACAATAAACTCAATGGAAATTATGGTTTCAAATATTATAGGAATATCTGTCATCATTTTCACTGGATGTCTTGAATTTCAGCCTTCATTCATAAATGGAATTATTCAAATTAAAAACGCTTTGGATGTAAATGTAATCATATTTATTGTGTTATTTTTATATTATTATTATTATTATTGCAATAAATGTTATATAATTTTTTACTGTGTATTCTGCCAAATTCAGAGGCTAAGTTATCCTCAGTTTATTGACAATTTATTTATATCTTACACAAGTATAAGAATTTCCGAGATAAAAATAAAGGTAGAATTCGTCCTAAAACCTGCCATGAAGGCACAGAGGGAGAGTAGGAGCATAGCTCTACTCTTTCTTTATCTTCGTCACTAAATGGAAGTTTGTGGTTAACGCCACGCGCTCGGCCGCGTTACACCCGGAAATAATGTCCAAGATCATTTTGTATAATTATTACAGTTATTAGTAATATTACTATTTTCATCATCAACATCATCATCATGAATAATCAATGTATGTTGCCTCTAGTAATAGGAAATTACGTTATTGCAGAAAGGAGCCTGAGCCACTTCCTTGCAATTTTCAGAAGACTAGGCTAGACCTTTTCGGATGTTAAGGGATAATTTCTAAAAATACCATTTCACACTTTCCACTACCTTACCATTAGTACTGAAGCCAAGAGTAATTTTAAAAAATTCCGGCTTAATCTTTTTTCTGAAAAGAACTTTACTATTTTTCTTATTTCTATGGTAAAACCAACCAGATGCACTAATGTATAAAATTTATTTTATTTTGGAATGAAACTCCACATGTTTCGGACGGTCTTTTCGTCCATCATCAGGAGTTCAAAACTGTACATACAGCAACACGCATTTGTCAAACAGATACTGCTGTCTGCTTGCTAGCGGGTACCTGTTGCTGTATGTACAGTCTTGAACTCCTGATGATGGACGAAAAGACCGTCCGAAACATGTGGAGTGTCATTCCAAAATAAAATAAATTTTATGCATTGGTGCATCTAGTTGATTTTGCTATAGATGCACGGCCCTATGAAAGTCAAATTATTTTTCTTATATTTTTCTTGTGTTATATGGTGCACTATTACTATCGTCTGGCCAAATATGGAAGAGCTCGCAGTTGGGAATTTTGCAGACAAGACCATCACAACGTCGGATTTCTTGAAGGCTGAACTCGACTACTTTACGGACACTGAACCCCCTCGTTTCTGTGATTATGTAGTTGGTCCAACGAGTCAAGGTGCCACGTTCTGTACAGATGGTATCCAAGTTATTCACTTAGATCTCATTTCGCAGTACGTCCAAGTCTGAACACGCGGGATCTCCCACAGTTAATATGTTAATCTAGTTTCTTTCTAAAAAGAATTGTTCACATCTCCGCCTAAAAAATCCATGGCGAAATCGCAAGATCTGAGCTCGCTATAGCGTTGTTGCTGCAGACCGCCAGCTTCTGGCATTTAAGTTTTTGTCTTTTTGGGATCAACTCATTTTGCTTAAAAATTTAGCCTGTTAAAAATTCTGCATTTACGTGATAAATTTAAATATATACTTCTATCTTTAATATATAAACATGCAATTTTATTAAAAGTATGGTACTAGACTTAATAAGTAAGGGCTGGTTATTTTATTTATACCTGGCATGCTTGTAAATTTGTCCCCGAGAATTTCCAAATATTCCAGAATTGAATAAATCCAAGAACTTCATCGAAATAGCAGATAGACTTTTGTGTCTACGCAACTGTTCGGCTTTGAATTGTTTATCACAAATTATTTTTAACAATTCCAGTAAGCAATTACGTTACAAACGGTAAGCTAGAACTGATTATTTGCGTATCCCTAAAATTTAAGTGACATAATTGGCTTAATACTAAAAATTGCAATTGAAAATTTATACAGTTCAGGAAACCACATACAGTCGGTTATGTAAAACTTTAAGCACTCAGGTGCAAGAAGTGGAAAATTGCTGGGCTGTCTTAGGCAATAAGGGTTTTAATCCATATTCTTGTCCACAAAGATGTATGAAAATAACTTCCATATATTTCTGCGGCTCCTTGCATGTAAGAAACTGCCGTGGATAGCATTTTGTTACAAGTATGGAAACTAAATGCAAAAGCCTGGGCCAACCTGAAGTAAACAGATCATTTGGTAGACCCATAGAAGCCTACTGCTTCTACCTGGCAGACTTAGAACTGGTACACGTGGTAAAGCCGGTGGTGACGTGTTACTGGCTTCCAAATTACTGACAATTTAGTTCAGCTCTTTGCTTGTATTAATATATTTGATAAACAGGATAAGAAATTTTGCACTGCAATAAACTGGCTCTGGAGTGTTTCAATAAAGGGCTTTAGAGAATACACAGATGAATCTCTGAGTTCCATAACAACAGACATTTGCGTAACGAATCAATCAAATAACAACTAATGATTGAGAAATCTCTCCCGTGGACTGAAACTTAAGTAGGTAACATTTATGTTTGATGTAAATTCCAGTTACATAAAGTAGATTGCTCCTAGAGTAGTTAAGATCACTGAATCTTTCAAGAAATTCTCTCGCCTTTAATGAACCCTACTTCTTGTGGTTGTCTTTAAGAAATTAGGCAACAGTCATTCTCACGAGCAATCCAGTCACATTCATATTTTATTTATTTAGAACCCAATTTAATATTAGGACCATGCTAAGCCCAAATTTACTAACTGCCATTTTCCATTCGAGTTCTGCAAATGCAAATTTAAAAAAAAAAACCTTATCTAAAATTATATGTGCAATTGCGGAATATTATTCTGTACAGAAAATTTTGTTTGCTAATTTATCAGTAGGTTGCTACTGACACAGCTTCAGTTACATTTATGTTAGTCTGTTGCATACACAGTTGTCCTCGACAGGTTAAAACAATTGCACCGGCCTAACAAAAATATCCAATATATAACCATGTTATTATTGTGTTCTCTGTGGTAAGAAATCACTTGAAATACTACTACTGATTTAATTCTTTCAGTCCTAGGCAAAGATGAGGTAATTTTTACATTTTAGCAGGAAAATTGTTCAAACATATATAAAAATTCAGTTACTACTTCACAATAAGCATAAAACCTCTCCATTGTAAACCTATTCTGTTGGTGCTAATTGGGGAAATAATTGCTCTTAGTTCTAAGAATCAAATGTAACACATAGTGTAAAACACTTAAAGTTTTTATGTTGGAAAACGTCATGTATATATATATATATATATATGTAATTTGTGTGCTTTAAAATGCCACATAGACACTCTATGAGCAAAACTCTAAATAACGTAATGACAAGTCTTCACCTGAACTTGGCGCAAAATTTGATCACAAATGAAGATAAAGTTATTGAAATATGGTCCAGATTTTTGCTTTCTGTGTTGTGACACCGTGCAGGTTTACCGGTAGACACAATTAGGCAGGAAATGCTGCCGATACTCAGTGCTGAGGAAATCTTTGTCCTGAAGATCGGCAACACGGCATCACAACACAGAATTTCGATAACGTCAACACACCAAACTGAAAATCTCATCTCTTTTACTAAAATTTGAAGATTTCAGTGAGGTAAAATATAAGTTGTGTTTTGTGTGTTATGACACTGCGTATTGTGTCAAGTGATTATTCAAGAGATAAGAACTATTGACAGTTACAATCACGTCCATAACATTTCTGGAGTTGAGTTGCAGATACACTTGGCTCAACATTTTTTTTGTGTCCGGTTCTTGAGGCATTAATGTTGCATAAACGAACACAAACTTACAGTTAAAACGCGCGAAGGATTCACATGCACAATTATCACAACGTGACACTTGGGGTATGTGACTGACAAGGCCCTGGTAATGTTTTTTTTTATGTTTTCCATCTCGAAGTGTTATAACATATAAATACAACAAGTCAGTCTTTTGAATAGGAATTTTATCTCGTCTTTTATATGGGTAGTCTGTGCTTTTTAGAAGTGAGCTGTTCTGCAGGTGAGGTGTTCTGGAATTTTAAAATTCCAGAACACGTCACCTGCAGCACAGCTCACTTCTGGAATTTTAAAATTCCAGAACAACTCACCTGCAGCAAAGCTCACCTCAGGAATTTCAAAATTCCAGAACAACTCACCTGCAGCACAGCTCACGTCTGGAATTTTAAAATTCTAGAACACCTCACCTGCAGCACAGCTCATTCCTGGAATTTTAAAATTCCAGAACACCTTGCCTGCAACACAGCTCACTTCTGGAATTTTAAAATTCCAGAACCTCACACGCATCACAGCCCATCTCAGGAATTTTAAAATTCCAGAACCACTCACCTGCAGCACAGCTCACTTCTGGAATTTTAAAATTCCAGAACACCTCACCTGCAGCACAGCTCACTTCTAAAAAATACAGACTACCCATATAAAAGACGAGATAAAATTCCTGTTCAAACAACCGACGTGTTGTATTTATATGTTATAACACTTCGGGATGGAAAACATCAAATTTATAGTCGGTCAGACTAGTTCCATCAATCGGTACAAGAACACAAGATCCAAGCTTTTAAAAATGTTGTGGAAATATCTATTTCAATAGGCAATCCCTCGCAAAGAAAATCATCCCTAATTATGCCAAAACAAAATTCCAGAACACCTCACTTGCAGCACAACTCACTTCTAAAAAATCCCAGACTACCCGTATAAAGGACGAGATAAAATCCCTGGTAATGCATTCATTACTTCATTAACGTCCAGGCCTTACCGATATGTGTATTATCTACAGAACAGGGGCTCTCTTATCGACCTGTATGATCCGTTTGCAGTCGATGTGAGAGCTGTTTATTTTATTTTCGGCTGCACTAGCACTAGCACTTACTGCTGTAGCCTACACTTGCCTATCTCTTTGTTCTCTCTCTTTCTCTGTACCAGCTTCTGCACCGCCCTCGACAACACCCGGGCCCACCACGACGGATCTGACCCCAAGGAAAAACCCAGGTATGAACACAAGCACTACACAAGGGTTCTCAAACACGCAGTACGCTATTCGCATGTAACCCACTAGCTTTTTGTTACGCTGGTCTTCACATTGATGTTATTCTAGAAAAGAATATGGCCGGGCAGAGCATGTGAGATTTTTTAAATTAAGAATAATTAAACTTAGTTTAATTAAACTTAGTTTAATTATTAAAAATTTCTTCGTTACAGGCCACAATGTCTTATACAATTTTGCTTTTCCTTTAAGATAATGCACAACATAAGTTATCGGAGAGTTAAAATTTAAGTAAAGTTTAAAATTCGATGATAACTGTTGTTTTGGTTTGTTTGACTGGAATTAAGTATTTTGATTGTGTTCATTTTAGACAAAATAATTAAACTTATCATTTTTAAGATCCTGTGATTCTCGCCCACTTGCCAGTTGGGTTTGAGACTCCTGCAATACACACTCACAGCACATCACTTAAAGATTCTCTGATTCCTGTCTCTTTTTTCCCGTCAATAGCATTGCATTTAATATACATCATAACATACGAACCAATGAATTTGGCATAGAGAAGTTTTCCCCACAGGATTAGAAGGAGTTAGCATTTGAGCGATGGCTGGGCAACTTTCGACCTTAAAGTTAGGCATATTGGTAGCGACAGGGTAGGTATTCATAACAGTTGGGATCGTTGCCCAAATAAATTGCGTTAGAACGACGATGACAGGGATATAAATGAAAATCTGAGATTTCAGCAGTTGGTCGTTTAGCTGTATTATGTAATTTAATTGTGGTTGCAGCAACCCTGAATAACCTTAATTGGAAATTTCTATTGTATCGTCTTAAAACTTTTACTTCTGCAGTTGGAATGATGTTACCCTATCATGCTTCAAGACAGAGATCCGAGCGGTTCTATAAGTTACTAGGCTTTAAGTCTGGAACGATATGATTGGTTGTTATTAATATCTGTACACACACCAATTACAGAAAATGCAATAGATTTAGGAGTGGACTTAGCCCGGGAGGAATTCCTGAGTTCAAGTTCAACTTGCCTCACCCCCCACACATGATACGTATAAAAACTGGTGTCTGCTTCAGAGGATTGGGCTTACAAAGTATAATAAATCGGAGTAACCAGTTGTGACATTTGGATTATCTCGGTAACAGCACAAATGAGGCTACCCAACACAAATATTTACACTGTTGTATCTTTGATAATATGATAAATAATGACTTGTTCAGGATATTATGCACAATAACCGGACATAGAAAGGAAAGGTCTTTTGCTGCCTGTTGGTTCAATTCGAATTGATATCATTTATCCTAACGGAGTTTGAAGGAAAGTAATGAAGAATAAGCAAGGAGACACAAGAATTGCATGTTCTCAGGTGGCAGATTATATTCGGTAGAACAATTTTTCCAAGCTTCTCCTTATATAGTTTCGTTATCATTCCTATGAAGGGCATTTTTTGTGGCAATGAATTTTTGTTGTGACTTCAAACAAGGATTTTTGTATGTTAATCATATTCTTATTTGTAAATATTCCAGCGTGAATGTTAAAGCGTGTTGGTGTAAGGGATCCGCGAGTTGCCATACTTTAGGTGAGCGGATTCTGCAGAGTTAGAATTCTAAGGGTTCCATGGGACCATAATACTTAGAAATGCTGCTCTAGAAGGAAGAAGTTCAAACATTGTAAGCATGAAAATTGTACATTTATTTACCAGCAAAGTAACCAAAATGTCGTTTTAAGCATTCCATTTACTTTTCGACCTGTCGAATCTCAGGTGCTGTAGGCATTATACGCCTCTTAATATCTCATGAGTATTTCATAATTTAGCACATTTTATGCTATCCTAACAAACCAGCGCTACCCTCTATCCAGTAGAGCTATGTAGGTATCAGATCTCGAAGAAAATACAAGCGATAGGAAAAGAGAAGAATGGTTGGATAGAGTGATGTGGTGATAAATAGTGATGGAATGGAGGAAAAGATAAGATAGATGGAAAAAAAGGCAAGAAGGAATGGAAAACTGAGACATAAACAAAAATATGGAACCATAAAAAAGCGTAGAACCAAAAAAAAAATAGAAAATAATCCTTTACACAGTGACACGAACCCAAGCTGTAAACAAAAATTCAGTTTGTGTGTCACAGAAAACAAATTCTGCATCCATTGAAATACAAAATGTTTAAAGGTACATACACAAAAATAGTCAGTCCTTATTTTAAGAATCGTGCATGACACAAGAGACGTGCTGTGTGGAGCAAATGTAAAGCTTTCCTCGTTACAATTCGCTGGGGGTGGTGAACACTGAGCTTTAAAGAGTTAAGACCCAGCGCTTGTATTAATAAACTTAAAAGTGGGAAGTACTAAGAAATGTAGAACTCTTCCGTGGTTTGCAATCCCACTCAATAAATTTCGAATTTACCCATAATCTACACACGGATGTAAACATTATTAACTACATTCGGGAGTAAAATTACGTCGATCCATTCTCGGAAATTCTCACAGCATTTACTTGTTCACTGTACCGAAGTACAGTTTTATTTTCCGGAATATGATGACCAAACGACAGTCTTTTAAAAAATGTGTTCTTTAAGCTTCAGTTGTTTTTAATTTAACTGCGCTTGTGATGTAGGCTTTTTTTGCTTCACAAATGTTAGTGCATCTGTTTCATTTGTGAATATTTCCTCTTCGCAGTTTAAGCCGTTTGTAATTTAACGCATGTATAGTAGATTTGAGCAAACATTGCTATGTTATTCAACAACGCTGTTTGTTGACTTGATCTATGACAAAGCTTCATATCATAGGACACATTAACACCTGTTTCCAACGCCATGACAGGAACATGCTGATCTGCAGTAAAGGGACAGGGCATAGTTGATAGAAAATGTGCATGTGTAACCTAGAGTACTGTCAACCATATATCTACTGTCACCGCTACACAGATTTGGATATTAGTAGCTGTATTAACTTCCTTTCTTTCTTGTCTGTCTGTATTTTTCTTTATGTTCATTGTTCTTTGTACTAAACGCTGCCATGACATTGACTTTCTCTTACACATACTTAGCCCAAAAGTCATGTAAGCTTTTTGTAAAACCTGTATTAAAATTTTGTTTTCTGAATTGTGATCATTCTACTTATAAGATTAATATTTGTATATACACGGGTCCGTTCAATGGCTTTTCCTGAAACCTGGCCTGTTGCTTTTATCAAATTTATTAAATTGGACCGTCTTTACACAACCTAAAATAAGAGTTGCAAATCTACAACTGGTTAATTAAGCAACATGTTTCGGCCATCATCAGGCTTACAAAAGATGGTGTTAATTAAGGTACATTCGTTCGCTATACCGATGTTCTGAGAAAATTATTATGACCTGGTGCGAAAACAAAACCCCGTTCACGCACATGGTGTTTAATAAAATAACATGAGTAGGTAAAATAACATCTTTTGACTGTGAATGTTACAAAATAGAGTCATGGAGCTGAGAATTTACTTTGTGAAAATTGTTACGTTGAACATAGAGCCCGTTTCTTATTTCCTGAAGAGAGTCTGCTGTTCTTCAGAGCAAGGAAATTGCTACTTCCGACTATAATGAATTTCGCTACAAAGAAGGCAGTTATCAAATTTAATGGTTTTACTGTGTTGCACTGGGTTCACACTGTTTCGCTTACTCAGATTAGTTATTACTGAAAACGTTGAAATCTGCCTTCATTACTCGAACGAAATACTGTGGTGATGTGAAAGGTTAATTCAAACATTCACGCTTTAAGGGTGATGATCGTGTTTTGCCATAAAGCAAGCCCTGAAACCAAAGGAGACTGGTGGAAACGTAATGCTTCCTGAGGACAGCGTAAGATGCAACACGCGAGGCTGATCTTTTCTGATAATGTTCTCAAAATCTCCGCTGAAAAATCTCAGGATTTCAATAAATATCTTCGAACTAGGCATAACATTTTCGTGTATTTGTAAGGTTAGAAGAATGTTATGAAAAATGGCCTTTGTAAAACATGTTTTTAAGGTCTGGAAAATTACGGAAATACGCATTTCTCTACGCGGCCTACGACCGAAAGTTTATCAGCAGCGTTAGACTAAGAATTGGAAATTTGAACACCGTTAGGTTTAAACTTTTGTTTTCAAACTTTGTTCAATTCATATCCTTTGTGCAGATTCAATTTCCTCTGCGTAGGAATGTGAGATTTAATTTAAGTAGATTAAATTTTATACTAATTTTTATAGGTTAGTAGAATTACCTAAACTCCTGAAAGTTTATGGCCCATCAGTAAACCTTTTGGCACCTCTGCTTTACAGTTTGGATTGATTGTATATATATATATATATATATCTGGCTTTATATGTTTTACCTCAGTCTCTCCACTAGAAGGCGTGGGAAGAATTTTAAAACGGTAAAGTACATCTCCTTCCTGATTCTATCCTACATACGATAGGGAATTTTTACGATTTTTTAGACTTCCTATAAGCTGCATAGTTGGAAAATCGTACTTCTATAGCCATCCTTAACAGGGAAATACGGGAACACAATTTGCATCCCTTTGTTGACCTTAAGGCAAGTTCCAAAACTGTGGTAACAGCTATGACAAATGCACAGAACAATTTAAATGCAGTACTTAGCTGATCACAGCATCTCAGTCGGTGACACAAATTGGACAACTGAAATTCAGTTTTCATGACTGCCTACAGCGTTTTGCTCAAGAGATTTTTCTCTATACCAGCTAATCTCCTACTCGAAGTCAAACGCTTCATAACAGTGTATGTATCAAATCGTCATAGTGAAATGATGTTACATCCACTTCAGTGGCGTTTATGTCACATTAGGCTGTCTTCTTGGAAATGAGGTAGTTCCATCAGCATATACATAAATTTAGCAAAAAAAAAATACTTTCCCGTAAAGTTTCAAAAAATATATATACAGCTTCTTTGCGTGTAACATATTATTCACTCATTTGTTTCTGCTCGAACTAATTTCGCAACATTTAGAAACTTTGAACTTTTCGCTGTATGTGTTTTTCCAACTCTTACTTATTCCATTCCAACTGCGTTTTTCTCTCAGATGACAAAAAATTATAAAAACGTATTCCAACTTTTTGTCTGTTTCTAATCACATTTCTGCTAACAAGTCTGTCGTAATTCTGCTCGCGAGAGGATTTTACACTCAGTAGAGTCTGTATCTTGTATAATGGCAGAACAGAGCGGTAGTAAGTAACATTAAAACCACATAATTTGTATCATGTTTTAACTATAGATACAATCACGTACTTAACAACCAGATTTACATACATTATAATTTACAGTGCTGCAAGGTCTTACACTTGTACATGTTAAATATCCGACACCGTGTACTTTCCTATCTATACAAACTGCATTGTGTCTAAAACTCCCTGAAGATGGCTAACCCAAGTCGAAATAAGTAGGAAAGCATATATGATAAAAATAATGTAATTATATATTTGTAAACTATATGTGCAATTTGTTGGAATTATAATATCATTATCACTTTTACCGAGGGAAAAAGTGTAATTTAGGTTGTATAAATTAAATTGGGGTTCTTTTGAGTCAAAACACAACTATCTTATGTTATCTTTATTTAATATGACGACATGTTTCGGCCTTTGCACTGGGTCATCTTCAGGTCACAAAATATATAACAGTGTAGGTTAGTTGTGTTTTGACTCAAAAGAACCCCTATTTAATTGTAAATAAAACACGATGGGTATGATGCATCTAAATAATAGACTGTATAATTAAACACAACTAAAATCATTACATTTTACGTTTACAATCACTTGCATTACTTATGTTTTGGAAATGAAAGCCTATTTTCAGGACACGATATGAAAACAACCCTCTTCACAATGACAGTTCCCGTTCTCTAACACAGGATTCCATACCGACTGGGCAGTCGTTACGTATGTTTATGGATGTGCTTATTATTGCAGTCTGCAGATTCCAGATAGAATTCATTTGCCATGAAGATGGAAGTAGCAAGATCCTCCGAAAATTCATAAATATACGCGAACTGAAAAAGCGTCATTTCCCAGAAATTTTGAAAATTCATGACCATAACCGCAAGACTCACAAGTCTGAGATTTTTCGCCCCATTCCTGTTGTTTAGCGTTACATAATACAATCAGCAGCAAATGCCCTTTCGTTCCTCACATGATACGTAAAGCAGAAGAATTACAGCACAGCTGGTACTGCGATATTAATATCTTTCAAATGTTTAGTGAAACAGCTGTCATAGTCTGACAAGTACAGCTCTATTAAAAACATATGTGTGTCGAAATAACCTTCCGCTAAATAAGACAGATACCTGTTAATACTGTCTTTTCGCCAAAATAATGCGCTGGGAATAGCTAGGTGACTAATGAACCATTGTGATATTCGATATTAACACATTTGCTAGCTCAAGAATAGCATATCTAGATCAAGCGACCTATTTAGTGGAATGGTACTTCGTGAGTGTCCTATTAGTGTAAGATTAAGCGAACTCTTCAATGCAGACTTTTCGTCAGAAGTGTCATATTAGTGTAGTTTGCCTGTTCTGTTACAGATCAACCGTGGGACGGTGCAGGGGAGATGAACAATTCCGTTTACAGTAATCCTAGTTCGCTCAGCGGACATTTGTCAGAAAAGGGTAAGGATTGACACTATTATTTATTTCATAAGAAAATATTACACTCTCCTACAAAGAAATTATGAGAGTTAATTCATATCTTTTAGCTAAATATTCACTCGGATTTTCCTTTGCCTTTAAGACAAAATCGCCACTTCATATTCAATTAATCCGCCGGTCCTTTCGCACGAAATAAAGTGATGAGAGAGGGATTCAAACACGAACCTCCATGCTAGTGCCCACGATAAATACAATCGATAACCAACAATATGCAACCGTTATTATTTATTTACCTCTAATCAGCTCTACATGTTTCGGGCGATGTTTTCGCCCATCATCAGGAGCATATCACTGTAACTACAGATTCTGGTATTGTCCACCGATGTTACTGCTGGCTGGTGTTGCGTACTCAACAC
>Ga0123352_10010973_pt1 | contig 14254 bp, 8 predicted proteins | sample TergutLab28metaG_FD_89700 | JGI IMG/M metagenome (GOLD analysis project Ga0123352, IMG submission 89700) | Labiotermes labralis P1 segment gut microbial communities from Petit-Saut dam, French Guiana - Lab288 P1 | ecosystem: Host-associated > Arthropoda: Insects > Digestive system > Gut ... | reverse complement strand
TGGGTGTGTGTGTATGTGTGTGTGTGTGTGGGTGTGTGTGTGTGTGTGTGTGTGTGGGTGTGTGTGGGTGTGGGTGTGTGTGTGTGTGTGTGTGTGTGTGTGGGTGTGTGTGTGTGTGCTGTGCAACTTGAGACTGCAAACAAGTACGTTAAACAAAGAAGGAAGTTAACTAAAACAATCTCAAATTGCGGAACACACGAAACATTAGTTGGCGTGCTGATTTAAACTAAGTAATTCATGTTTGAATGTATTTCTGTAAAACATAACTTATTATTTGCTAGATATACCTGGAGATAGAACTGTGAGAGTAGTTAATTTGAACACACTGCACATAGCCCGCTGTATAGTTTTGTGTTCCTAAAACCGTTCTAAGGGATCTAATTCTTTTCCCAGCCTAAGGAAAATGGGGGAACTAATCTGACGGGTCTATTGAAAAGGGGAAAATAGTCAATGAGACATTTTTATAAGCGGCAGGTTTTAGTAAGTTTACAGAACCAAAGCTTTGGATAATATACACTGTATTAAAACCATGACACGCTTTCATAAAAAGAGCATCCGAAAATGAAACTATGAAGAATTTTATTGGCCTCATTTGAAGGACAGGGTACCGGAGTTAATCCCGTACATTACAGGTTGTCAACTGCGTTTTTGTGATGCTGGAAATGTTTAACATTGAATATTATGCACACACTATAGACACTGATGTCACATGCACATGGCAGTATGACCAGACCGTGCGAGTGGCAAGAGAGTGTGGGTTTTGCTGCTGATGGCACTTGAAGTACACACAGGACAAGGTTCTGAAACTTTAATAACAAGCAGAACATAATAAGCTTACTGTAATATTTTGTGTAGATTTATGGACCTACGAAGTGTCATTATTATTATTACTAATTGTGTTGTTTTCATTATTAGTGAATTACGTTGTCGCTTTAAATTTGTCTGTAGATAGCCTTTGACTTTCGCGCTGTTGTCATATTTGTAGCTTCTGCTTCGCGAAAAATCTTTTATTCACATTATCTAGACATACCCTTGATCTGTTTCTGTGCAGTATGCCACATGTCTAACTCAAGTGTTTCCTCACTTATCGCTAACAGACGCTAACGTAAAGAAAATATTCGCAGAACACCTATGCAAAAACGTACCATAAGAAGCGCATATTTCTTTCCCATATCCATTGCCGTACATTTTATCAGGATTACTACGGATGTATTAAAGTCGTTTAGTGTCTTTCCCTTCCCATCGCATATTTTCTCTGTTTCGCTATACGACATTGGAGTGGCCTCCAACAACGTAATGTTTGTACCACGTTTCTTAAACTCGGTTACTTTTAAGCTGAAAATGGAGAAACGGATCATCATGCACGCAATATGATGATTTTTCAAATGTACAGGGTACCTGGTTAGAAACATCTTTTCTGAAAACAGGAATGTAAATGAAGGAGCAGCAGTATCTGTTCTATAATTCACTTCAGTGTTGCTTTGTCAATGGCTTATTTTACATGCCTTAGATTCTGTGACGCAGTTATTAATTGGCGATGAGAAATTGCATAAAATTTGGGAGGGTTTGGAATGAAGCGGTCGTGGCCGAGTCTAAGTAGCCCCAGAATTTTTTGGGAGTGCTGAGAAACCCAGTAGAAATTGCAGTCAATTTAGTTGGAATCCCGGGCGAGTTTCGAGCCCCAACCTCCGGAATACAAGTCTGTTGTTACAGCAACCTCCTCCTGGGTCCTACCCAGCAACCTAAAGGTGTTAAGTGTAATGTAATATTTTGTTTTGTGTATTTGTTGAGTTTGGTCAGTCATTAGCTGACGGTGCTGGACAACATCCTTATGAAGAGAATATTTGCTTCGTGTATGGAACTGATGCTGTCTTCATCAGCTTTGTCTTAATATATTTGATAGTGTTTGGTGGTGGCGTGTCTACTTCTCTCCTTCCTCCCCCTCTTCCTCCTCACCCCATTGAAATTGTCCGTGTATCTGAGTGTGATGCTGTTGTGGCATGTTTGTTCACAGTTTTGTATGTCATTTGTGACTACGACAAGTCCTTTAACTCATCAGCTTATGGACGCATAGATGTCTCGTTGAATGTGGGGAAAAAGGAGCAAATGCACCTAGCTGTGTAGAGTTGTAAGGAACATGGCATGTCAAAAATGAAGAAACGTACTCTGAAATCTTTCACTTCTCTCGTCTGATGTATAAAACAAATTAAATTAGGTACCGTGCGGTCTGAAATAGTGCGATATATCAAATATTGGTGTATCACTTCACGCGTAAAAAATTCTAAATAATGTGCGAATGCCACGAAAAAAAAAATCTGCGAAAGGCTTTCAGTGGAATCAGATCAGCCTGCAGCATCGAGTGGAGAGGCAGCGCGTCCTAATTAGACGCCTGTTGCGCTTCCTGCTCTTTCAGTGTCGTCGAAATATAATAATTTGTTCTTTTTTCATGCGGCATAATACACTAATTAATACAATTGTCGTTAAATCAACCTTTATTGTTTATTAATTTATATTTTACTAAAAAGTATACTTAGAATTACAAATTCATTACAATGGCTGTAAATATGTCCGTTTGTAGAGCGCATCCCTTCTTTATGACGTACGTTAGTAGTCTACTGGCTGCTGTAAGACGTGTAAAACCTACGATCTTAGGTCATGTGTTTGAACAAATTAGGAAACAACCGCATAACTTACAATACTGAATAGTTAATTTCCTCTTATTTAATGACCTCGGAAGCTGTAAGGTTTTCCGAAAAGATTATATTGGGGAGTAAAATGTGCAGCTCCTTGTTCTTTACAAATTTTGCTCGAAACATTAATCACTCTGACATGAGTAGAACTAATTACACTGGATAAGCAGGCATGACGCTTATAGACTTTCATTTAAGGTGTTCATTATTGTCGTTTGCTCGTAATCAAAGCTGTAATGTCGGTGCATTTTATTGGAATTTCTCCGTATAAAACTTCATGAAAATTTGGCCAGAATTTCTCGAGTCACTTCATGTAGATGGACGGACGGACACGGCGAAGCTAAATGACGCGATTTTGTATCTCTTCGCTGCAAAGGCGCCAAAAATCTAAGATGACATTGACACCCACCTCAAATTGAGAACGCAGAATTAAGTTTTTCTGCGGTATATGAAGAAGCAATCGGTGATTACGGTAAGCCAGGCTGCCTGACCGACCGGGAGAAATGCCTGTATGAAATGCAGCGAAATTCGATGGTATGATTTATTTCCAGCCACCCAACCTTTCTTTTGGCAGCAGCGAGTCACTAATTGAAACAAGATATCATATTGATTCCTTTTTTCGGAATTTTTAGAATACCTTCTATTTTTCAGCGTACATGCGGACGTGCCAAATGACCAGGGAACGATAAAACATACGCTAAAACACGAGAACAGGAAGCGGTTTTGTTTCAGTTGATTTAGCGCTCTGCATCTGCATGGATTCACTATGTATATCGCTGTACCAGAAGCACTGTTAAATTCTCCGCTGGGGTTAGTGTTTTTCTATGAACCACATATGAACCACCTGCTTCAAGTGTATTTATGGCTTCCGCAACACTCTCAGGAAAAGGGCGATGATTTTAACAACATTTACGGCACAAGTTTATTTCAGAATGAAAATGCTGTGTGTGCTGTGTGATTTGGGACCTATACTTCAAATGTTATTAAGACTGGCATCAATCTTCAGAGGGTTAAAGGTCTTGAAATCTTTACATCATCTGATTAAGATTGGTTTTGTGGAAGTCGATAGAGTGATGTGCTACGGAGAGACTAAATCCATGTTTGGAAACAAATGAGTGAAAGTTAGTAAAATGAACCTTTGTTTATTTGACGGTGATGTGTGGAAGAAGTTGGTCATGACCGATGTTAAGATGCTTTTCGTAACAGATTGTTTAGCTCCCATAGAATGTGATGTACAAGGATGTTTTGCATGAGAATGAATTTGTTCAACTACAAAATAGCTACAAGTTTAGGCGTGGCGTTTGAAATGTACAAAAGACAGTGAAAAGTGTGGTTTGAAAACCCACAAATAATTTGTTTTGGACCAGGAACGAGAGAATAAACTTTTCTGAACAAAAATCAATTTCTTAATATATTCTGACTTTACTTTCTCCTTATTTGTGTGTTTTGCCATGTACGTGTCTTTGTTTTGCACATCTCAGTGTGTATCCACCGCCATTTGAATTCTTGGGAACATTCCTTATGGGGGCGGAAATTTCCTGACATAACTATCTCTGTCTGAACAGCGTACGTAATTGCACGTATCAGATTCGGTGCTTGGAGCTTGTCGAACATAAATATATTTTTGGATTTTTGGGCGCGTTCGCAAAATTACGAAAAGCGACTCTTAGCTTCGTCATGTCTGTCCGTCTGTTCGTCTGCCCGCCTGGAACAGCTCGTCTCTCATTAACGGATTTTCATGAAATCTTATATTTGAATATTTTTCGAAAATCTGTTGAGAAAATTCACGTTTCATTGAAATCGGACAAGAATAACGGGTACTTTACACGAAGATCTGTGTGTACTGTTTCTAATATCTCGCTAAGTTCTACTTAAAGTAAGAAATATTTCAAACCAAAGGTGTAGAGAAAATCACAACACATATGTCAAGTTCATTAACTTTTTTCGAAAATTGTGCCGTTTATTAATAATGTGGCAAATAAAGTACAGCCGGACAGGCTAAAGGTGGCGTCTGGCGCAGGCGCATTGCATGCTGAATACCTAAGGCTACAGACAGACACTCAGAATATGTAATACTTATTGCTTTTTTACAGCAACAATAGTTGCTCGAACGCGCCTTAATGTTACGTTATATCTATATTTCCTCTCCTGTTTCCATTAATTTTCACAAGAAGATAATTTTAATAAGTCTGATAAATATTACGAAGGATAGCTGTTGGGAAGAAACAGCGAAAACTTCCTTTTATGACAGACATTACTCCATCCAATTCTTCCGTTTTCAATTCAAGTACACAATTCACGCACTAACTGATGCTTCCTTTTCTTCTGCAGTATTTGTGACTCGGGCTAATTATTGTTTTATGGCATTCCGTATGTCTTTTAGCTTGGTTTTTAAATACAAAGTGTAACTGCAATTGCAGTGATACAAGCTGAATGTATTACATAATATTTTAACTCTCCTCGTAGATTAATAAAGTGTCTGGCTGGGTGTGAATTCTGAGCATATCGGCCGACCTTAATTTCATGGAGCTGGTCAGCGGGTCATTTAGTCTAATTGCTAATCTGAAGCAGCTGGTAAGAGACCACAAACATGTGTCCGTTAATACTTTCTCGAAATAACAAGCTTTGAACAAGAATCAGAGGTAAGCTGTACTGACAACATTACTTCCTCTGCCCTCTTCATTTAACCTACTTACCGCACACTTACTTAATCACATACATAATTCTCATTAGGCCCATTGTTGGGAGTGAATTAATATTTTTCCCAATTTAATCTTTTATTTAATGTTGGATTTGTGTTGAAATGGTTGCCGGAATATCGTAGTCGGCATAGCTATTCGCTAAGGGCTGGATCATTCGGGACTGGAACCCATACTGTGAACGAGACATCCCGCACCATTTCAGACCGACCTTCGGACCAAATCCGCCTCCTGAACAATGGGCGCTGGGGCCCTTTCCCAGGATTAAAGCAGGTGGGGCGTGGCGTTGGTCACCCACCCCACCCCTATCTAACGCCGAGGATAAAGAAAGGGTAGAGCTATAAATCTACCTTCCTCTTTTCCTTCGTGGTGTGTTGGAATGCCGTACCTTCCTTTCCTATATTAATTGGTCTATAAGCCTACTGTTACTGACTTTTAATTAAAGAAAGATCGGTGTTCGGGAAAGTGGATTAAATTTTCAGGACTCGCAGTCACACCTTCAATTTACGCTCTGTAATTTCACAGTGAACTTGCAAACATGCGTATATTGAATTCGATATGTTCGCATTGTGACCATATGAGAACCACTGAACAGAATTTTATGAAATTTGGTATTGTGGATTTCACGTTTATTTGTTGCTATATATAATTTGTGGTCAGAATAGGACAAAATAGGCGCATTACGCCTTTACGCTTTCCGCCTTCTTCACACTACATTTGAAACACAAATCAGATTGGATGAACAACAGAATGTCAAAAATAATGCCGAATTATAGACCAAATGGAAGAAGAAGACTTGGAAAACCTTTGAAGAGACTATTAGACGAGGCCGAAACAGGTCTATTAAGACCTCACTCGTGACAGATGATGGTGGTGGTGATGATAATGATGATGATGATTTGTCGAAATTATATTTGTTTCAAACGCAAGGTGTAAATGAAACACTTTTACTATGCGGTAGATTTTCGTAAGGTTTTATAGGCAAGAAAACAAAACTGATTGTTGAAATATAAAGACATAACAAAGAGAACGGGCTGCAATTATTAAGCCATGCTTTTTCATCATCAACATCATGTTCATGAAGGGTTAGGCGTGTTTCCTGTTCATTAATCTTCAAGATGAAGTTGGTCCCTCCATGTCTTCCTCGGCTGTCCTATGTTCCTTCGTCCTTTTGGTTTATATTGTAATGCTTGTTTGGTATTCTATTTGTGTCCATCCTCTGTACGCGTTGTAGCCACTTTTCCTGGTAATCTTTTATTTCCTTTGCTATGTTCTGTGCTCCCGTTTTTTCCCTAATGCATTGATTCTTTTCTTTATCTAGTGTTGTTATTCCCAGTAAGTGTATCAAAAATTTCATCTGTGCTGCTTCTAAACGTAGTTCCTCTCTTTTCTTCAGTACCCAAGCTTCACTTCCAAATTTCATTGCTGTTTTAGCTGTAATTTTGTGAATTCTTAATTTGTTAATTAATTAATTTTGTTTCTTTGCTCATTTGTTTTCAAAAATGTCTCCGTATCTCTCCGTTTATTTTGTTGTATGTTTGCAATTAGTCTTCTGAATCACTTTGATATTCTGATATACAGTACACCAAGTATTTAAAATCTGTTACCATGGTTTCTTTTTCTAACTTATTTTGCGCATCTGTTCCCTAGAAAGCTGTTTCAAGGTAATATGTGTTATGCTTGTGAAGTTATTGTTGAACTCTTTACACCTGAAGAAGCCTCGTGTGTGTGACCATGTCGTGCTCTCTTGACTGATATGGTGGACCTCTTCCGACGTCACACACCTCTCCTCTCTGCAGAAACACTCTACCGCCTTCTCATCAAGTTCGAGTCTAACCAGCAAAATAAAACAAAAAGAATTAAGCTTATCACATCTTTCGGTCCATGAACACCTCACTCTTCTTCAGGAAGTCGTAAGACCCTGAAATGAATTGTTGATAATGAAGACTGGCATACGTACAACCTCAATTGAATCCCGCAATGTCAGGAACCAATATTGACTAAGAGCAAGTCTAAATATTCACGCAAACACTCCTGTCTGTGCAGTGCGCAGCTGAGATGGAAAAGTATTAAGGTAGTGCTAGTGTAAGAGTTACGTGTACCATTTTGACTACATTTTGCAGCGCTGAATTTATGTAAATAATATTTTAAAATTCCATTCCTACATTACTAAACACACTTCTGCATCTCCATTACAAAAAAGGAACAATTTGCTGTTACTGGGGCGTTTGATCTCTCTTTATTCTTAGGACCGTACGAGACACATAAGTGCTCTGTATGATCTGTACATACACTGTTAGAACGTTACTGCACATTGGATTTTTTATTTTGGGATCTGTTTGCATTATTTGATTCTTTAAGATTACCACCAATTAAGGTTTCGCGCAATTTCACGTTGTTGTTTATTAATCTTCGCGTATTGTGATTTAAAAAAAATTGTAATTTGATTATCATCATTTAACTGTTTAAATAAACTTCTTCTGTATAATACTCATCCGTTATCACTACAGTCCTTTCCTGATTTGTTTCTGTTTCTGACACATTTTGTATTAGTCCGTGTTTTATGCTTCTAAGTCAATTCGTCTTGCTGTTGATTCAGGTATGACCTACTCTCTTGACGATTGCCGCAATCAACATGCTGCAAATGCCTAATTGATTACTGTGGTGTTCAGTACTTTTTACATGGTAGATTCATTTGAGGTCATTAGATTTTTTGACTGTGTATGAATGTATTGAAGTTCTCCATTCCATGCATTTTTCATAATGTATGTCCCAAATACACCAACACAATACACATACACAATACACCAACACAATACACATACACAATACACCAACACAATACACATACACAATACACATGCACAATACACCAACACAATACACATACACAATACACCAACACAATACACATACACAATACACATGCACAATACACATACACAAAACACAATACACCAACACAATACACACACACAATACACATACACAATAACACACATGTATTTTTACCTTTCTCCTACACGTTTCGGCGCATAATGAGCCAACTTCAGTTTCAATAATTTTGAGCATACAAAGAAGTTCTCCCTGAAGATGGTGCAATAAGCGCCGAAACATGTAGGAGAAAGGTGTTAATACATGTGTTTGTTGTGTATGTGTATTGTGGTGGTGCATTAAAGATATAATCTTTATGAATGGTTTTCTATGTTAGAGGCCTATTTACATCCTGTAACGAATATTTATTCGAGGCACACATACAAGCTTGCACTATTCGCGTAAAACGAAGAAAACTGGAGTGTCACTGTAGGCGTCACGTAGGCCTAAGTTAAACACTGCGATACTCGTAGGTGGGTTGTGTGTGCGATAAGGTGTATAGCATCCGAAGTCGAACCAATTTATATTCGTAAAACGTGTTAAATTGTAGGTTACTTACTCCTTACGCATTCTTAATTAATGTTATAGATAAAATCGATTTTGTCATTAATTCTGTTTTTATTGCATGTTCATGTAATTTAACTGTTATAACGTGAACTATAGTTTTATATTCTCATAATTTATAATAACATTATTTGCTTGGCTTGTTTTAATAATATTTTCTCATATTTGTTTCAAAACGCAGTCCTGTGCCATTTTGTACCTACAGTACACTACTTCATGCAATGGAATATTCCATAGACTGTTGCATATTTTATAGAGAATTAGTTCGGTGCTCAATTTGAACCTCATATTCCAATAAATATTCGCGTGAACAGGCAGGCGGTCATAATACCCTTCGTGCTTAAGAACCGTGTGAAGTTCGAGGAGCATAAAATAAATTAAATATTTCTGAAATGCTAAGTCTTCTTTCGTAAGGGGAGGTTCTGTTTCTTTTTGGTGTTATTAAATAGAGGCCTTAAACATTTAAATTTATACGATAATTATTCCCGGCGAAATGACAGAGAACGGAAGCAGCTGCAGGAGCCGACAAAAGACACTTCAAAGAGCATAAGTTCTAGACCTCGAAGAATCTGAAAGATTCATTTTAATATAATAAGTCGACAGAGATTGGGTGAAAAATCGCACATGTTCGAATAGAGAAATAGAATATTTGTGCATGAAAATTAGGAAGCTCAAAGACCGAGTTTTTGAAACATAAAAGTGGGTGTTACTGTAAGTGGGAATTGTACCAGAGGTCTTTTAAATAAACGGTCTGATACAAAAGCATCTCTGTGAGGCACTGGATTGAGCCACAAAACGCAGCTTTCAGAAGCGTGCAGTCCTCTTGAGAATAACGTTAAGCCATTAGAAGTTTCACAGTCTCCATCCCCTGCATTATAATACAATTGTTACAGTTCAGACTAACAAATGCACTCAATTTATTAAATGTGCAGTAATACAATAAAACACAACTCCTACATGTTTTGGGCCTTACTGAACCGTCATCAGTGAGAACACAATTGTATAAAAGATTTGCGAGTGCTTTATACAATTGTTTGCTCCCAGATGATGGCCCAGTGTGTCCCGAAACATGTAGGAGTTGTGTTTTATTGTATTATTGTAATTTTAATAACATTGTATGCATTTGTTGACGTGAATTGTAATAACTATTATTATGATTAGTATATAAATCTCTGTAACATGGCTTTAGTGTATGTTACCGTAGTATGACAGTATGTTATGTATGTTCTGTTACTGTAGTATGACCGTATGTTATGTATGTTATGTTACAATAGTATGACAGTATGTTATATATATTATGTTACTGTAGTGCGACAGTATATAATATATGTTATGTTAGTGTAGTGTGACCGTATGTTATGCCTGTAAGATCACCATGCTTCCCGTTTCGAGAATTTTATTAATCAACAGAGCGATTTTCACGAAACTCATTACGAAGTTTGTCGTTCGCAACCACTTCCAGTATTGCATTTTTTCAACTCTGCAGTCGGTAATAAGAAAAACGAATTAGTGAGCTACAAGAGATCCTGACCACGTGGAGTTTGGGGTCCTGAAATTATTTGCCTAAATAAAGCAAAAAATATGCATATTTATTTAAGAAACGGCTGTTGCAGATTATAAAACGACAACACGACGGCTTTTCGAAGAATTTGTTTACCTTCCATTTGCTTCCGATAAAGTAATGTGAGATGTGACGTGGGGCAAGGTAGCATGTATATGTACTGCGGGAGAAACATGGTTCGTCATATACAGTATGTTGTTATAGACATGGCCAATATGTGACGATTGGCGATTGTATCCAACAAAGTCAAGGAAAACGGATTTTATATTTAGACAATATTTTTATGAAACAATACGTAATAACAGTAGAACAGAGATATCTGCAGAGCAGTAGAGGTACCCAGGAGGTACGGTTGGAAGTCCGTGTTCTTAAGTCTATAATACGTGTGGTTTTGTAATAAAGCTGGAAGCTGTGCACATTATTAATAACGCTACGGAAATCCCACGAAATTACAAAATGTTGAGCAGTTTGACTGGGCGAAAACACATCTAATTGCAGCCTACGGAAGTACCCGCTACATTCCCAATCGGTCGCCGGTCAACCTGAAATATATATAAATATATATATATAGAGAGAGAGAGAGAGAGAGACTGTGTATAACTCGACTGTCTACCACAACTTTTATTGCATAAAATATATATTTAAAATATAAGTAAAACATCATGACAGCTACATATTCCGGCTTTCTTCCCAAAACCATCTTCAGGCTGTGACTTAGAGGATTTTTATATAAATTTACGATGTTTTCAAATAAGAGATCTCGTTTACATAGCTTATTCTTAGTATGCTAAACTAAACTCCGTGGCCTTAGTCCGCACGCGAACTATACCGACAGAGCGGCCGCCGCCGGTCGGCGAAATTCTTAGTATGCTAGGATACGAAATATCAAACATAACCTGAAAACTGAAATATATATGTATATACACATATATGTGTATATATATACATATATAAGTGTGTGTATATATATATATATATTATATATATATATATTATATATATATACACACACACACATACACACTACCTGGAGCTTTCATATTACTTGTATGGAAGTCTGCAGCAAAGAAGGTCACATTCGATTCCTCCAAAATGCCATTCAGAGCCAGACTGAATCGTCTGGTTGGACAGTTTCTTTCACTCTTCAGATAATAAATATTAAACGTATTTGAGACCAATTTTACAGACGTCTGCTTCCGCTAACACTGGTTCTCTTTCGCCCTGCTAGCATTCTCCAATTACGCGAGGAGTCTCCATATGCACGCACTTTACTTCTTCAGAAACGCAGAGAATTGCGAAATTATAAGAAGAGATTTCAATTTCCTGGACTTCGGAAATAAGGGTTGTTAGTCAGGAATCAGACGGAGCCTCTATTCATGGAAATGCTCCCTGCTCCTCATCCAGTGAAACTTGTTAGGCGTCTAACGTCTTCAATAAAAGCGTTTAAAGTAGGGGTGTCAAAGTCGCAGTCTGCCAGTTGTGTTAAGGGACCTGCAAACACATCTGTAAATTTAATATATATGCATGTGCACATTTCATAACAATCAGACAGGAGTTTCTGTCTTTAAGTATATCATTTGTTGCAATTCTTACACGTCCGGCCCGCGAACCAGCTCATAATAACAGTGTGACTATTTGCCAAGGAATGTTGGACACCCCTGCTTTGAAGAATGGAATTTGTAATGTCTAAGTTAACTTACAGACAATATCTATTGTGTAGTTGTTGCATGTGATTCTTAATATATATCGTACTGTGACTGTTTCATTTAGCAGATGTGGTCTATTGGCTTAGTACGTCCCATATCCGTGCATCATAGGTTTATTAAAATTATGTAATAAAACCAACAAATGCACATGTAGAAAATGTTTCACCACACATTCTTAATCACATATTATTAACTAATAATATGTGATAAAACATGTTTTGTACATTGCTATTTGCTGGCTATATTACGTAAGTTTAAATAATCGATTGGGGGACCGCGGTGACACAGTGGTTAAGGTGCTGTGCTATAAATCGGAAGGTCGCTGGTTCGACTCCAGATGGTTTCATTGGAATTTTTCATTGACGTAATCCTTCCGATCGCTCTATGGCCCTGGAGTAGACTCAGCCTCTAACGGAAATGAGTACCAGGAGCATTTCCTGGGGGTAAAGGCGGCCGGTGCGTAGGACTGACAAGCTTACCACCATCCTGTGCCGTTGTAATGTAATCTGGGAACCTTCACTTCCTGCAAACCTCTGGGCCCCTCCAGACCTGTAACGGGACTGCTTTACCTTTTAAATAATCGATTGACCTTTGCAGTTGTGATTGTAATCCAGCGCGTTTTCTGTGAGATGTGAACTAATTATTAAGTATTATTTAGACGGATTTAATTCTTGAAGTCGTGTTAAAATGTTGCCTACTTTCTGTTATAAACATTTACATTCGTTGTCATTACGGTAGTTTACAAACGCTTCTTCTGGTTGTTAGGTCTGTGATGAACACACGTGACGTGGGTCACTAGAACGGAATACGAGTGACGCTTTATTTCGTGGAATTGGGGGAAGGGGGGCTAGGTGTTGAGAGCGGGGTAATTGCCATCATTTTGTTAGAATGATCCCAGGTCTCTTCCGATCGTACTTCTGAACATAAAAGCATGAAAATGGTCTTTACACTGCCTTGAGACAGGAGCTCGGGATTTAGATCTTGTGTTGAACGTGGAGTGCCCAATTTGGGATGATAATTTGGTGATATTTAGAGGAAGGTGTTTAATTTTTATAATTCTAAACCTAGGGTGCTGCATTAAATTTCTTTGTGGCGGTTGCTTAGAGAGGTGGGGTGGTGTGCAGTGGAAGTCGTTGGAGGACCTGTCCAATGTGACTTACTGCGCACAGGAAAGCCCGATGCAGCGTGGAATGTCTTTTCGGTATATATTGTCTGCTGTAAATCGCTATGTAGCTTCAGTGCACGCTGCCTTCATGATTCATCGCACAATTCATGGGCCCACATTGATCCCCTGTAATACCTCTCACATTCAAGACAGCCAACGGCTTCCTCGACACGCACAGTTTGTCTCCTCCTTGCTTGTTACAAGCGACGCCTTCATTCACTTCTTTCGTACGATAAGTTTATCTGTTAAACAGTTCACGCCACCTTTTATTTTCACTATGAACAGATATTTCAGAACTTCACAATTTTTAGACAACATGTAAGCTAATTAGGTAGTTTAGTGTACACGGCGTAGTTCCGTTCAGAACAGTGGTAGGATTTCTGCGTAGAGGACCGGACACCGGAGACCGGGTTGCTTTATGTGGTTTATTTGTTTTGGTCTTCACTAAATCTCAAGTACTTACTTTGGTAGGATCTGCTATGCCTTGAAGACATAAAGGGCAATACTCTCTGAACCTTTCTTGTGAAACTGGACGTGATTCTTTTGTAAATGCACCATATCGAAAGCATCAGATAATTTGTTTGTCCTGAACTGAATTACGGTGTAGGTGTGTGGCCGCTCGCTTGCTGGGTTTTCGGATTCGAATTCCGCCGGGTGTATGGATATTTATCTCCTATGAGTGTTGTGTGATGTACAGGTAAAGACTTCTGCGACTGGCCGATCCATCATCCAGGGGAGTCCTGTCAAGTGCGTGTGTGTCATTGAGTATTATCAGAATTAACAATTACCTAATACACCCATACTGAGTAGGTAGAAGTGGTTCGACTAAAAGAACTTTATTTACGTCCTGTGACATACAGCGGTCTCGTGGCATCTTATTAGGCAATGGATCCGTAACCAGTGAATATGGGATGACAGAAGGATCTTAGTCGGCATTTGTATACTTCTTTGCGGTCCTGGGGTCTGGTCTGGTCTGGTCTGGTCTGGTCTGGTCT
>Ga0123352_10010971_pt1 | contig 14255 bp, 13 predicted proteins | sample TergutLab28metaG_FD_89700 | JGI IMG/M metagenome (GOLD analysis project Ga0123352, IMG submission 89700) | Labiotermes labralis P1 segment gut microbial communities from Petit-Saut dam, French Guiana - Lab288 P1 | ecosystem: Host-associated > Arthropoda: Insects > Digestive system > Gut ... | reverse complement strand
TCTTGGAATCACATGTATAGTAGTTTCGGTATAAAACTTTACCAATTGAGTCTGAATTAGTTACGACGCTTCAAGATAATTTTCAGATGATGTCTGGTAAAGTTTTATACCGAAACTGCTATAAAAAAAGACAACCTCATACTCTGAGCGAGACGATCAACAACGAACAGAGTTCATCGAAAAATTAAACACTCTTCCAGATGATATGGAAATGTTCTACGCAGATGAAACTGGATTTGAGGAGCATTATTCCCGCACCTGCGGCTACTCACAAAGGAGCAAGCGGGTACATGGTGCAGTCCCTGGCACACGTCGTCATCGCAGGGTAAGCATTATAGGAGTTATCAACCAAAACAATGTCTTTTTGGCTGGATTTGCTTTTAAAGGCTATATGAATAGCGATTTGTTTACTGGTTGGCTTGAATATGTTTTCGCACCTTCACTTAAAAATTCTACAAAATCAATAATCATAATCGACAACGCAAGTCATCACCCAAAAGAAAGAATATATGATATAGCCGAAGAATACGGCTTTTTTTGTGATTTTCTTACCCAAGTATTCGCCTGATTTGAACAAAATTGAAAAATATTCGGCTAACATCAAGAATTGGTTACGTCTTCATCTTGAAAAGTGTGATAGCTTTTCGAGTGCCTTAGTTCGTGCTTTTCGTTGTCGTTAGCTATATTCGTTGGCCTCTATTTTGGAACGCATTTTATTTGTCTATTTCCATATTTTTGAAGCTAGTTGTTGTTTATTCATAGCATCCTCCTGAAATGTACAGTAAGCGACAATAAAAAACGTGTACAGCAAATTTTTTATTCAGCCACAAACCATTGAATAAAAAATGAAGGCAGACACGTTTTTGAATGTCACTTGCTATATTCCTATTGAGTTATAGCAAGTTTGCTATATTTATTTCAAAACTTCTTCATATTTTTCTTTAAAGCTTTTTGAAAAATCTAAAGCTTCTTTAGCCATTTTATAATCTAACTCTAAAAAATTATCACCCGGGTAATTTGTATCGAAATAATAATCTTTTAAAAGCCTTAGGTGATATAAATCATCTTTTTCAAATTTTATATTTAAAAGCTCTTCTATCCTGCTTGCAATTTTCGGCAAGTTATGTGTTGAAAGGAGAAGATAATCTCCTTCTTCACCATTTTGAAAAATATAATTTTTTAAAATTTTTTCTAAATATTGCTGACATAATCTGGCTGCATGATTATAAAGTTCTGCTTTAAACATATGTTCTGCTGCAATTAAATCTTTATTTGCCAGAGAATAATAGCTATTCTCGTTCATACAAAATCACCCCTTTATTTATCGAAAAGTTTACATTTAATTTATGTGTTGTTTTTAAATTTTCTATAGTTGTATATATTAGTTGATATTCTACCCACTCCCCGAAGCCATCAAAAATTTCATGTAAAACTACCCTTTTCTTTACATCTAAAGGATCTTCTGATATAACTGCAATATCTATATCGCTTCTTATATTCGTTTTACACTTTATTTCACTTCCGAAAAGCACGAGATAGAGTATATCTTCATCATACCTCTGTGTTACTACAAAGTTCAGAAAGTCTTTTGTCTTATCTCTTAAGTCCAATTTCTTCCAATCAATTTTATTCTGTAAAATTTTCAAACTCAAAATATTCCCTCCAAAATTTATACAAATATTTTAACATATATTTTAAAATTTTTCAAGTACAAGAGAATTATTTTTATGAAAAATTTATAAAAATTGTTGTAAAAAATTCAATGATATGATAAAATGTTACTATAATAAAAATTAATAAAAATCAAAATTAAAAATCAATCTAAAGAAAGGAGCATTTAAAAATTATGAAACAAATAACATTAGTTATGGGTGTTATAGGAGCAGATGTTCATGCTGTTGGCAATAAAATATTAAATTTCGTTTTTACTGATGCTGGCTTTAAAGTAGTAAACTTAGGAGTTATGGTTACTCAGAAAGAATTCGTTGAAGCGGCTATAGAATCTGCGGCAGATGCTATTATCGTTTCTTCTTTATATGGTCAAGGAGAGATAGACTGTAAAGGCTTAAGAGATAAATGTGATGAAGCGGGACTTAAGGGGATCAAACTTTACGCAGGCGGCAACTTAGTAATCGGGAAGGTTGACTTTGAAGAGGTAGAAGAACGTTATAAAAAAATGGGCTTCGATAGAGTGTATCCACCTGGGTCAGACCCACAAATATCAGTTGTACATCTTAAAGAAGACTTTGGAGTAGAGTAATGATAAATTCTATGCAAGGGGCGGCTTGCGAAACAAACGCCCCAAAGGCTCGCAACGTGCTACTTTGTGATATAGGCTCAACTTATACTAAACTAACAGCAGTAGACATAGAAAAAGGTAAAATAATTGGTTTTTCCAAATCATATACTACGATAGAAGACGATGTTACTATCGGCTATAACAAAGCCTTAGAATTGTTGAAAGATCAAACTGGAGAAATTCACTTTGCAAAAAAACTTTGTGCAAGCTCTGCTGCTGGTGGTCTTAAAATAATTTCTTCGGGACTTGTGCCTGATTTAACTGCAAAGGCATCTCGCTTGGCTTCTGCGAGCGCTGGTGGCAAAGTTATAAAGACATATTCATATGAACTAACAGAAGACGATGCTAAGAATATAGAATCTGAAAATCCAGATATTATACTTTTATCTGGCGGTATTGATGGTGGAAATAAAGAAGTTTTATTACACAACGCTACTATGGTTTCTAAAATCTCTGGTAATTTTCACGTTATAGTTGCTGGAAATAAGTCGGCAAAAGATGATGTCGCTAAGATACTTAGTCAAAATGTCGTTTTCACAGAAAATGTAATGCCTGAGTTTGGTGTTTTAAATATAGAGCCTGTAAAAGAAGTTATACGAAAGCTTTTTATCGAAAATATAGTTTCTGCAAAAGGGTTAGATAGTATCCAAAAAATTATGGACATGGAAATAATTCCAACACCACTAGCTGTTTTAGAAGCATGTGAAATCTTAGGTAAAAATATTGGTGAGATAATGGCATACGACCTAGGCGGTGCTACAACAGACGTATACTCTATAGCGGATGGAAGCCCAAAAACTATCGACTGCTTTATGAATGGTCTTCAAGAACCATATGCAAAAAGGACAGTAGAAGGTGATTTAGGGATGCGATATTCTATGGAAGCGCTACTTGAGCAAACAGAGACAGAAAACTTGATCCGCGGGTATCAATTAAACGAACCTGATTATCATAAATGGATAAGAATTTGTCGTGAATATAAAGGCACTTTACCAACAGGTGATTTTGAAAAATACCATACCATAGACGAAGCTATAGCATCAGAAGCTATAAAAATTTCGACTAACAGGCACGTTGGCACAAAGAAAAAAGTAATGACTTTAGCTGGTGAAGCATTTTTGCAAGAAGGCAAAGATTTAACGGGCATTAAATATATAATAGGCTCTGGCGGTGCTATTATTAATGCAAGAAATCCCCAAAAAATATTACAAAAAGCAATATATACACCATCAGATGCAGAGCTTCTAAAACCACTTAAGCCAACACTTTTACTAGATGAAAGCAATTGCATGTGTGCAATGGGTCTTCTATCCCGTATAGAACCCAATTTAGCTGTACAGCTGATGAAAGAAAATTTTAAAGAAATATAGGAGATACGAAAATATGAAGCACAGATTAGGAAACAAAAAATTAGAAAATAAAAAATGGGACGAAGATTACCTACACTCTCTGCGAAAAGAGGTTTTGGAGGGTTGGCCAACAGGTGCCGGAGTTGATTTAGAAGAAGCTTTTGCTTACCAAAAAGCGATTCCAGAAGAAAAAAACTTTTCAAAAAAATTACAAGAAGCAGATAAAAAAGGGATAACTCTAATTCAGCCAAGAGCAGGTGTTGCACTTGCTGATGAGCATTTAGAGTTACTTAAATATTTAGAAGATAACGGTAATGCAGATCTTCTGCCATCAACTATCGATAGCTACACTCGTCATAACAAGTATACAGAAGCACAAGTTGGTATAGACGAAAGTATCGCAAAAGGCCGTTCTCTGCTAAATGGTTTCCCTGCTGTTAACCATGGGGTTGCGGTTTGCCGAAAAATAACTTCTACTGTAAAAAGTCCAGTGCAAGTTCGCCATGGCACGCCAGATGCTAGGCTTTTATTAGAAATCACAATAGCAGGTGGTTTTACTTCTTATGAAGGTGGTGCGATTTCTTATAATATTCCTTATTCAAAAAGCATTCCACTAGAACAAACTTTATATGATTGGCAATATATAGATAGACTAATAGGACTTTATGAAGAAAAGGGAATTCGCATAAATCGCGAACCTTTTGGTCCTTTAACTGGAACTTTAGTTCCGCCTTGTATATCACATGCTGTCGCAATAATAGAAGCTTTGCTTGCCGCTGAACAAGGTGCAAAATGTATAACGGCAGGTTACGGTCAATGTGGAAATTTAGTTCAAGACGTTGCGGCAATTAAAAGTCTAAAACGCCTTACTAAACAATATCTTGAAAATGCAGGTTATGGAGATGTTTTAGTAACTACTGTTCTTCACCAATGGATGGGAGGTTTCCCAGCTAACGAAAGCTCTGCTTATGGTGTAATTTCTTTAGGTGCTACTGCGGCAGCATTATCTAAAGCTACAAAAGTTATTGTAAAAACTCCACATGAAGCTATGGGAATTCCTACAAAAGAAGCAAATGCAGGCGGCCTTTTAGCTACAAAACAAGTTGTTAATATGCTAAAAGATCAATCTATATTAAACACAAAAGAAGTGGAGCTAGAAGCTCTTCAAATAGAAAAAGAAACGAACGCCATCTTAAGCAAAGCATTAGAACTAGGCGAAGGAGACATTTTAATAGGAGCTATAAAAGCAATAGAATTAGGCATTATAGACATTCCTTACGCTCCTAGTAAATATAATGCAGATAAGCTATTTCCAGCAAGAGATAACGATGGAGCAGTTAGAATTCTTGAAACAGGTAACCTTCCTTTTGATGCTGAGACAAAAGAATTCCATGCAGAAAAATTAAAAGATAGAGCAAAAATAGAAAATAGAGAAGTTTCTATAAATATGGCTATAGACGATATTTATGCAGTAAGTAATGGTGTTTTAATAGGCGGTAGACAATGAAAGAAATGAAAATATTATCTCCAACAGCCATTTTAGGATACGGTTTCCCGGAAAGCTCATTTGAAGCAGGTATGGCTGAAAATCCAGATGTAATCGCTGTGGACGCTGGCTCCACAGATCCAGGTCCGTACTATTTAGGAAGTGGCAAATGTTTTGTAGATAGAGCAGGCACAAAGCGTGATTTAACATTCATCATAAAAGCAGCTGCACAAAAAAATATTCCAGTAATCATAGGAACAGCAGGTGGTAGTGGTGCAAAAGAGCATCTACAAAGAGATATTGATATTATAAAAGAAATCGCTAAAGAGAATAATCTATCATTCAAGATGGCAATTATCCCTTCAGATATTGATAATGAATCTGTGTTAAATGCACTTAAAAGAAATAGGCTGGCTGCTTTATCCCCTGCTCCTATGCCTTCTGAAGAAGAAATTTCGGCTTCTTCAAATATAGTAGCACAAATGGGACCAGAGCCAATATTAAAAGCACTTGATGAAGGTGCACAAGTAATCATAACAGGACGAGCTTATGATCCTGTGGTGTTCGCAGCTTTGGCAATAAAACAAGGATTCGATTCAGGTCTTGCACTTCATTTAGGAAAAATACTAGAGTGTGCCGCAATAGCAGCAACACCTGGAAGTGGTTCAGATTGTATGCTAGGAATTTTAAGGGAAGACCACTTTGAATTAAAAACATTAAATACAGAACGTAAGTGTACAACAACATCAGTTGCAGCACACACACTATACGAAAAAAGTGACCCAACAAAGCTTCCAGGTCCAGGTGGGATTTTAGACTTAAGTGAAACAACGTTCGAGCAAAATACTGAGTCTACAGTAATTGTCCGTGGGACTAAATTTGTACCTACTGATTATTATGTTAAATTAGAAGGTGCAAGAAAATTAGGCACAAGAACAGTATCTTTCGCAGCAACTACAGATCCTATAATGATAAAAGAACTAGATAATATTATAGAAAGTATAAGAGAAAAGCTAAAATCTAATTTTGCAGACCTAAAAAAAGAAGACTATTTCCTAGACTTCAAACTATACGGAGCGAACGGTGCAAGTCTTTTCAAAACAGCTGAAAAATCTATACCAGAAGAAATCGCTATCATTATAGATGTTGTAGCGAAAACAAAAGAACTTTCACAGGCATTATGTAGCTTCGCTCGCTCCACAATGCTGCATTTCGGCTATGCAGGACGAATTTCAACAGCTGGAAACCTAGCTTTCCCTTTCTCTCCATCAGACTTCGATGGTGGGGACGTATACGAATTCAGTATCTATGCTCTTCTAAAAGCCGACCCACTAGAATATTTCCCTGTGGAGGTAATTCAAATATGAAACTAACAGATATAGCAAAAGTTATAAGAAGTAAAAATGCAGGCCCCTATGAAATAACATTCGATATTATATTCAATGATAAACAAGCATTTGATAATTTTACGAACGCCGGTATCTTAACAAAGCAATCCTTTGCAAATTTATATAATATAAAAGAAGAAGATGTGCTAGGCATAATACCTTTTGCACCAGCAAATGCTTTGAAAATCACGATTGTAAGACCGATAGCATCAGGCCAAATAGGTGAAAGAGATGTTTATGGTGCACAACAGCATAAACCACTTATGGAGCTTACATTTGAGAATTAGTCACTTAAAGTTAAAAGATAAAGCCGCTGAAACATTGCGGTTTTATTTTTTTAGCAAAACTTATATGACCTGGCTTAGTATCTGATTTAACCGTAAGTTTATATCTAAAAAACACCTTAGCTCGTAAATAATCTAAAGTGTATGCTCCGTTAGAACTCCTGATAACTCATGAATTTTCTCTGGTTGAACCGTCTGCTCAATGCCAACCAAATACTGATGGACTTCGATATAGCTCAAAGCACCGTTCATATTATTAAGTAAATCGATAAGAATGCCTCCTTTTACAATAAATTATATCAAAATAAAAGCAACTATACCTTGCATTTCATGCACAAAAAAATCATGCTGATTATTGTTTTTTCGCCCAGCTAACACGCCTTGATGTATCAGCACCTGGCCCATAACACTCATGTTCAATAAAAGTTGTTCGCATATTGGTCTCTAAGCTATCATCTGGATTCCATGCTGACCAACCCTCTTCATGAATATGGTTATCTATATAACAATTTATCAATTTAACTTTGCCTTCTTCTCGCCACGGACGTGCTAGATAAACAGAACCTTTAGCACAGTTGCGATTAATAAAACTACATGCTTCAAAAACAAAGCCTATTCCATCAGCTTTTCCAGAAGGGGCAGCAACATAACCTACTATGCCTGCATATAATGTTTTTGAAATAATTTCACAATTTCTGAAAAACACATCAGCACCACCAAAAACAAAATCAACATTTCCAGTTATTCTACAATCGTCATAAAACTGGACACTAGCTGTGCGCTTTGAATGAAACCTCGGACCAAAGAAGCCGCCAATTTCCCTCTCTTCACAGGGGAGTGGTGCACAAAATAAAGTATCTTGATAGCTATCAAAATGAACGTTATTAAACTTCGCAATTTTTGCATCAACATAAGCTGCAATAGCTTGACCAGCAACACTGTTATCACCAGAAGTATTTATAATTGATAGATTATAAACTCTAATCTGTTCTCCACCAAAGAATGCAGTATAACTTCGAAATGTCCCAAGTTTACGTCCATCAGAATGCAGTTTATTCGCATAATCACCCCATCTGATAATAGTTTTATCGGGACTATCACCAATCAAAATGATATTCTTTTTTTCACAAAAAATCTTTTCTTCATAAGTACCTTCTGCAATATAAATTATTGCTTCCACTTCGTAAGGAACAGCTAGCAATGCTTCACTAATTGTCCGAAAATCACCATCTGAACTTACAGTCAGTTTTAACATACCACCTCTCCGTTCATTATCGTTTGCTATAGCAAGCGTACTTCAAAATCGTGATTGTCTTCATTTTCAAATTCAGCCTGAAGCCGCTGAATTTGAAAAATTGCCATTCACGTTTTTCAGGTACGTTTGCTATATATATACCCATTATAAACTATTTTCAAAAAAATTTCAAGTAACCAAATAAAACTTCTATCATAATATAAAGTAAGACAAGTAAGAAGTCAATAATAAGGGGGATTTAAAATGGGACCATTTGAACTAAATAATCAAAACAATACAGAAGAGTTTAGAGCTGTAGATAACAGAAAAGTAATAGAGGAAAACATCATAGCGATGAAAATTTACGACTTCTGCAGAAGGCAAGACTGTTTAACTCATAACCAACTTGGCGCTTGTCGTGCTTCAAGGCCTATTTCAATTGGTGGAATTAATGTTAACGAAGGTGATGTTATACCTGTTCCGAAAGAGGCCTCTTCTGTAACTATGGATAAGTTACATGTTTCTAAAATAATCATCATTTCTAAAGAGCCTAGTAGCTTCAAAAAAGGTTACTGGGACGTAGAAATCAAAGTTGTTTTCAAATATCGCTTACTTTTCAGAGAGGAAGATGGCTGTGTAATCGGTCACGTAAAAGCATATAGTAACTACACCAAACGTATATGCCTATTTGGCTCAGATAGTGCAGAACTATTCATGGCGACAGACATGTTCTCAAACGGCTGTGAAAACTTAATAAGCACAGAGCCATTCGTAAACATTGAAGCGAAGGCTATGAACTTAGGATCACAAATCCACACTAGACGCCACCACGGCACAGAGTATAGAGATGTTCACGTTACTATAGGTTTATTCTCTATAGTAAAGCTATTCAGAATGGTAGACTTAAGCATTCAATCTAAAGGTTTCGCTATTCCAAGAGTCTGCGGTGGCGGAAGCAGTGTAGATGCTTGTGACTTCTTTGGAAAATTATCATTCCCGATGGACATTTTCGCACCACCACAAAAGCCAGAATACTTGGCAGGAATAAGTTCAGACATTCCATCTCCAGCTGCTACTCCAGCACCTCCGAAAGCACAAGAAACTCATAGAGATATAAGAGACTCGAGAGATTCAAGAGACTCAAGATACTAAAAAATCAACCGGTTGGCTGATACTAACCGGTTGATTTTTTAATTTTTCATCTTTTCATATGAGATAACATAAATAAAATCAGTAATTTAAAAGTGTTAACTTCTTGGCTCGGTTTTTCTCCTGGCTCATACGGTTCTATTGGCATTTCAGGATTTGTTGGCATCTCAGGTGCTGTTGGTATCTCAGGTGCTGTTGGCATCTCAGGTGCTGTTGGCATCTCAGGTGCTGTTGGCATCTCAGGTGCTGTTGGCATCTCAGGTGCTGTTGGCATCTCAGGCTCTATTGGCATAATTGGTACAACTGGCTTAGTCGGCTTGCTTGGCCTGTTTGATTCATTATTCTCCTCGCAAGGCTTCTTTTTTCTATATATTATACCTGGTTCACCTGTTCCTGTTTCAGTTTCTGCTCCTTGCTGCATAGACATTGATTCTACATCCATTAGAGCTTCCCAAGTTACAGGACCTACTATACCATCTGCTGAAAGTCCGACTTCTCGTTGGAAAGCACGAACCGCAGCTTCAGTAATAGAACCAAAAATGCCGTCCTCTACTATTTGTGGAATAGATGGGTATATGCTCCTCGCTCTGTTTAATGCTTGCTGAACTCTCTTTACATCGTCACCTCTTGCACCTAGCTTGATTAAATAACCTGGATATGTTGGCGGTTTCGGAGCAGTACCTACTATCCCCCAATATGTGTCATAAAGTGCACGCCAAGTTGCAGGACCTACTATGCCGTCTGGTGAGATACCTACTTCACGCTGGAATGCAATAATTGCATTTTTTGTAGCAGAGTGAAACCTACTATTCTGTACCACATAAGGGATATCCGAATAATATCTTGCAATATAATTTATTAAAAATTGTAGCTCTGCAACATTTTTACCTGTAGAGCCTTCACTAAGAACAACTTTTGGCGGAGTTGTTCCAATGCCAATGTATTCTCCTTCAGAATCCATCCCACTAAGACCTTTTACAGCATTGTATATTTCCTGAATTTTATACCAAGTCGCCTTTCCTACTATGCCGTCTGGTGACAGGTTAAATGTACGCTGAAATGCTTTTACTGATTCTGTTGTGCTTACTCCAAAAACTCCATCTACTTGTGTTTGTGGTATATAAAAAGAGCCTGAAATTCTATTTAGTTGTTCTTGAATTTTACGAACATAATCGCCTGTATCTCCTTGTCTAATTGCATAGCCAGGGTAAGATTGTATATTTTCTGTAAAAATATTACTTTCACGAAGTTCCAATTGATAAGCATAGTATTTATCTATAATTTTCCATGCACTTGCACCATTTTGTGCATCAAAGCAAGAACCCCATTGAGAAAGCCACCCCGGACATTTCACACGATGGCCATCACAATATTGTGCTAAAAATGGCTCTTTATGGCCTACTATCGCTAAATATTCATTAAATATTGTATCTACAATGCGTGAAATATTCCAGCCATAAGCACCACCAGGTTTAAAAAAGTGGTCTATAGCAGTTGAATTCGTAATATCAAAATTATACCCACGCGCTCTATAAAACTCTGTATATATCCTGTTCAAAGTAAATGAAACTATACAGTAAATATTTGCGATTAATGCCTGCTCTGGCCAAGTATCGTAAATCTCATTACTGGCCACATTTTTTATGTAGTCTTTAAAGTTTACTCTAATATTACTTGCACTACTATCTGGCGTTCCTAAATGCACAGTAATATAATGTGGAACGATGACATGTGGCAAAACTCGCTCCTCTCCCACATTAGGCTCTTCAAGATTGAAGCGACTTATTGTCTTTGGGTTCAAAAGACCATGCTCTTCGTTGCGAATGATTACTGGTTGTGCACTACCTTTTGTAGCACCTAAAGGAAGTGGTATCATATCTACTGGTTGTATCGTTTCAGAAGTATCTAAAATACGAACATTGTATATAAAAACTGGTCTATAACCTTCTGCTTGAATTCCTATGTTATATTCACTATAAGGCTTTTTCCCTGGGATAAATGCTAACTCTTCGTCCGGTGCTGGAAGTTCTAACGCATCTGTTTCATTCGTAAAAAGATCGTATAAACTATTTCCATTTTCATCTGTTACTACTATTTCACCCTCTACTGGTGCTGATTGTTCACCTGTTGTTAAATTTATTTTTAGGTAACCTTTGCCCATGTTTGAACTATCCTCCTTTATATCGGTTTGTTTTATAATATGAATTTTAGAAAAAATGTGTTAAAATTTCAAAAATAAAAAAGAATCCTTTTTTATAAAAAACAACCTCCAGTTTATTGATTTTAAAATTTTTTTTTGATATACTATTACTATACAAAAGAAAAAGGGGGAGGTTTTATAGACACTGTAGCAGTTGGAGATTCTCTAAGAACTTTAAGAAAGCGAAAAAATCTAACCCAAACTCAAGTAGGAGAAAAGATAGGAATAACTCCACAGGCTATCTCAAAATGGGAAAGAGGAGAAAGTTTTCCTGACATTTCTTTATGGCCAATATTAAGCGAAATTTATGAAACAACTATAGACTTAATACTAGCACCAAATAACATTGCTTCTGTAGTGAAAAATATAAACATCATTTCAGAAAGCATATTCAGAGAAATGCAGCAAGAGCTTAACTTGGATCTGTTCGTTTATTTAAACGAATCACAAAAAACAGAGATGATAACACATTTGCTATCGCTTAAAAGTTATGAAAAGTATATTCATGAAATTATTCCACATACTACACCTTATCATAGAGAGCTTATAGTCTTTGAAATGCTCAAAAAAGGACATTTCCATAAACTAGAAGAAATAGCACCATATATTCCAAAAGCTTTGAACGATGCAATCATAGATTTTTTGCTTAAAAACAAAGCATATGAGACGTTAGAAAATTTAGAACCATTTTTCACAAAAACTCAAAAAGAACTAATAAATCGAATAGAGAGAGGAGAAAAAAATGAACGAGAAAACTAAAATATTAGAAATGTTAAAAGAAGGTAAAATATCGGTAGAAGATTCTCTAAAGCTAATGGAAGCTATTGAAGAGCCGATAAAAGAAGTTCCAAAAAAATCTGAAAGCTTCACAAGCAAACTTTCAGAACTAATTGATGATATAACAGAAAATGTTACAAAAGCAGTAGAAGGGGTAGCAGTAAATTTAGATTTTGAAGGTTTCAACAATAGAGACTATGTAGATTCTAAACATTTCATTTTCACATCAAGCATACCAGAAGTTATAGAGAGCCTTAAATTAAAAGGGAAAAATGGTGCAGTAAAAGTTGAAGGTTATCATGGAAGTGTAATAGAAATTAGAGGAGATTATAAACCTCGCATGGGTAAAATAGCTGATATAAAATTAATAGAAGAAAATGGTAGATTGGAATTGGATTACGACCCAAACGCTGTTAAATATTTAAGTATAGAAGCACGCATACCTAATGTTTTCATAAATGAAATAGACGCATTCTCAACCAATTCCACTATATGTATAGAAGATATTACGGCAAAAGATATCTATGCTAAAACTACAAATTCTGGAATAAGCATAGAAAATACACAAGCAAATCTTCTAGACCTAAGCTCTTCAAATGGTAAAATATCAGTCGAAGATACAAAGGCAGAAAAAGCAAAAATTTCGACTTCAAATTCTACTATCAAGCTAGAGGGTGTTTATATAACAGAAACTAATGCTAGAACTTCAAATGGCAAAATATCAATAGAATATTTAGAGCCTATAGACACAGAAGCAGTTGTAGATGCTCAAACTTCAAATGGTACTATAGTAGTTGAAGCAGGAAATACTGCACTTAAATTTAGAGCTAGCACTTCAAACGGTAGAATAGCCACTGAAGGCATTTATAACTTCTTAGAAAACTCTAAGACATTTGTTGAAGCAGGAAATCCAAATTTTGATGAAGCAATGAAAAAAGTGAAAATGAACTTGAGTACTTCAAATGGAAATATAAAGATAAAGTAGATTTTAAAAGAATATAAAGAAAAACACAAGACTTTTTCAGCCTTGTGTTTTTCTTTATACTTCTTCAGCAATAGCTACAACCAATTCAGTAATTCTAACCAACTCACCAATCGGCATTTTTTCATTTGTTGTATGAATTTCTTCATAACCAACGCATAGATTAGTAGTTGGGATATTAAAGCCCGCGAATATGTTCGCATCACTTCCGCCACCGCTCTTAAGAAGTTCTGATGTACGCCCAATCTTTTTAGCAGCACGTATCGCTACTTGAACAACTTCATCATCAGCACTTAACTTAAATGCAGGGCACGAAATAGTAATGGTAACCTTAGCTTCACCTCCCATTTGCATAGCACATCTTTCAAAAGCATCTTTCATCACTTGCGCTTGAAGCTCCATTTTATCTGCAACAGTCGAACGAGCTTCCGCTACAACTTTCACATAATCACAAACAATGTTTGTTGCTTTTCCACCTTCTATGATACCAATATTAGCAGTTGTATCTTCATCAAGTCGCCCTAGTGGCATACTCGCAATTGCTTTTGCTGCAATTGTAATAGCAGAAACACCTTCTTCAGGAGCAACACCAGCGTGAGCTGTTTTCCCGTGTATTTCAGCAGTAATTACCGCTAAAGTAGGGGCCGCTGTAACCATGCTTCCTACTGGGCCTCCAGAATCAAGTGCATAGCCAAATTTAGCCTTTAACATATTTGGATCAATTGCTTTTGCACCAATTAGTCCGATTTCTTCACCAACTGTTATAATAAATTGAATATCACCATGTTCGATTTTATTCTCTTTCAACACACGAATAGCTTCAAGCATAGCAGCAATTCCTGCCTTATCATCTGCTCCCAAAATGGTAGTCCCATCAGTAATTACCTTGTCATTATCGATAGAAGGTTTCACACCGTTTCCTGGTGTTACTGTGTCCATGTGGCAAGCAAAGTGAATAGTGTCTACACCTTGTTTATTCCCTTTTAAAGTACAAATCAAATTTCCAGCTTCGTGACCGGTGGAAGCTGCCGAATCATCTTCTATCACTTCTAAGCCAAGAGCTGTAAATTTTTCTTTTAATACTTTTGCAATCGCTCCTTCAAATTT
>Ga0123352_10010969_pt1 | contig 14256 bp, 8 predicted proteins | sample TergutLab28metaG_FD_89700 | JGI IMG/M metagenome (GOLD analysis project Ga0123352, IMG submission 89700) | Labiotermes labralis P1 segment gut microbial communities from Petit-Saut dam, French Guiana - Lab288 P1 | ecosystem: Host-associated > Arthropoda: Insects > Digestive system > Gut ... | reverse complement strand
TTTTTTTTTTTTTTTTTTTTTTTTTTTGTTGGGGTGGTTTTTTTTGTTGTGGGGGGGGGGGGGGTGTTTTTTTGTTGGTGGGGGGGGGGGGGGGGGGGGGGGGGTTCGGAGTGCATCTAATAAAATGCTGTCAAAATACCTAAAACTAGGTCATGACAACGTCCTTCTATGTTCTGTGCAATTCGCAGATCGATCACCTAAGTTCATTCGAAGGTACCTGGAGTTTATCTCATTTGCACTCATGAGTGATTGCGGCCTGGTATGGTGGGTGCGCCCTTCGCGGAACCTAATCGTCTCCCTCACCAAGACAAAGTGATTAAGCATCAGAAGACTTCTTGTTAGTGCTCTCAAAAACCACATAAATCCACGTCGTAGGGACTCGTTCTTCTGTACAAGATTTCGTATCTCCGGAGCAGCACAGACGAGGTTAGCAAGACCGCAAATCGGGTATTCCGCAACGTAATGCACAGGCTTTACTACGGCGTCCTATATTTTCAAAGAGTCGCAAGCGCTAACGGTAAACGTGTAAATGTAATTTATTTACGTCCGTCAGAAAAGAACGATCCTCTGTGATGCCGATTTTCTCGAAACTCACCAGAGCTCAACAGCGTCACGTGCAGATCTCTTACACAGAATTTCACTCAAATCGAACAATAAATATAGGGAGTACGGATACAATTTTTGTAACGCTCATAAGCAAAGTATTACTTTCACTGCGCCGGTATTCTAGAAACTCACAGTCGCTGTATAAAGTTCTCTGGACGTAAAAAAATGTGGGCAGAATGTAATTTGTGCCCGAAAGTAAAGCGTGCCTTTGACTGCGCCGATGTTCATGAAATTCATAATTGGTTACTGGTATTAAGTGGAGACAAGTCGTACCGAATTTCAGTTACGCCGGTCAAGAAGTATGGAAATTAAAGTTAGGTTTTCATCTACGCCATTAAGACTATGACTGTCAGTGAGCCTATTTTCACGAAACGACCTTTTGTATAGAAATACACCGAATTTCATAAAATTTCTACAACCGTTTCAAGGTCACAATTCGAGAAGGGGACGGACGTGGACTCCACACAAGGAGTATCAGTTTTCTTTGTAAATAATGCCTTAATTGCCCTTTTTTGATTCGTATATTGCATTTTATGTGTAGGATACTACCTGGCAGTAGTTGAATTTATGCTCTTTATTACACCTCTATGTTACTCTACGATTTGCCATCTCGCTTCGGAAAGAAAACAAATACGCTCTTTAGTTCATTTTTGGTACTGGGTCAGTACAGTAAATTTCAGAAGAACTGGCACAGATGAATGCGTGGTTTGTGTGTGTATTTGTGTGTACCAAAACATCCCTGGTTTTACGTTAGTGTGTCTGATGTTACAACTTGCGTTGCATGTAACTGTACTTAACGTTTCTGTGCCTCAGTAATGCACACTTCTAAAATACCTTTACCGTCTCAACTCACATAGAACAGAAAATGTCCTATGTGAGGCCGAGAAGGTTCGTGGAAGTAAGTTCTGTCGTCTGCGGTGCGGACCATAAAACTTCCGTTCATGGGCAACTTCCTTTGTTTATAGACCTTATACAGCAAGCCCCACACTCATGGATGCTACAACGGTATCTTTTTGTAGCATGAGTGTAAACAGGTTGGCGAAATAAGCCAAAAACTTTATTTTTATTTTTACAGATAACATTACGTTCTTTGATGTTTATTGGACCGTGCATCATTATGATAACTGAAGAATAAGAAACCAACTAGATGCCACTTATTATTTTATTGTACTTCTTAGAGGCTTAACATGTTTCGGGCACTACTATGCCCACCACCAGGAGCTCGCGACTATAACGTTGATTACCACATTGGTCGTTTCGTTCTTGGTTTGCTGTATGTTGGAGGTTAGGTGCGGTTAGGCTGGAATAGTGTCCGGGCTGCAGGTTAAAGCTTTGGCCTGCAGCCCGAACACTACTCCAGCCTAACCTGACCTAACCTCCAACCTACAGCAAACAAAGGTATGTACAATTTCAGATACACAATACTAATTGACACTAACCACACATCGAATTACCATTCCACCAGTGAAACACACTACAGACAAGCGAATACTACGATCACCACGCATAAAGGATCACAACTATTAATATTAATAGAAGCACGTTACCAGCTACAACCAAGCGACAAAGAACTTCACACCGAACATACACCACTAAGAACCAGATTTTACATTAACGCTACCCTCTCCATCTTTACAGAACGAAACGACCAATGTGGTAATCAACATTATAGTCGCGAGCTCCTGATGTTGGGCATAGTAATGCTCGAAACATGTTGAGCCTATAAGAAGTAGAAAAAAATAATAAGTGGCATCTAGTAGATTTTTGTTCTTTAGTTAACATTACAATGTGTTTTCAAATTAAAAGAAAGTATAATGGTTTTGGATTCCGTCAAACACAACAATATCTTATTTTATTATGAAAACATGTTTCGGTCAACTGACCGCCAGTCATCTCTACAAAACTCAGAACAAAGTGCAACGCAGTGCAAATAATATTTCTGTAATATGGGATCCCATGAAAATTATAAAATGTGTCCAAAATTATATAAAATTGATAAGAAGCCTGTGATATATCAACGTTGTGTATGGTAATATACAACTGGCGGATGCTGAAACTAAATGAAAATATCGCACATTTAAAACTTTGCTATTTAAGCTGGTGATTTAAAAACTTAAAAACAATATGCACTGAGCGAAGGTGACCAAATTCTGTAAGACTAGAAGATTTGTAGGCTTCGCGTATATGTCAAGTTTCTAACATTCGTTGATCTTGAGATGGTCGGCTTCGTGGTTTCCTTTTCAACTACAGTGCATGCTGTATTCATACATTTATCTTACAAATTAAAGTAACTGTTGATTCTAGCCATGTAAACATTTGCGCATCCTGGATTAAAACTTAATCCATCTTCCCCCTGGGCCTGTGTGTGGACAGGAAAAAGGCGGAAAGTGGGTTTTCCTTAAGGCGGATTTACATTGCTCACTTTGGATAATCACTAATAGTAAACAGTGTAAAGAGTCATTCATCACAAGTGAGTATCCAAGATGACAATTAAAAGACGTTGACTGTGGTAAACTTTGGTTCATTTTGGATCAATTATCCTCGATGCATCACGGGAAGTGAACAACGTAAGAAAACGTGTCACTTTATGTTCTCCGCAGCGGGGTGTTTTTCTAGTTTGGTGTCTGCTTTCTTTCTCTACTGCTCTGTTTGTCAATAAGCTACTATGGTTAAAGACTGCCACACAATCCTGTTGCTAGAGTTTGTGGAAAATCGTGAATGCCTGTGGAACACAAGACATGAACGCTGTAGAAACGGAACACCTTTTAGTGTGTGTTTGTAGCTTCCGTTATCCAGCATACAAAGCGGGCTGTCCGGCTCCACTACATTTTCGGGGGGGGTGGGGGTGGGGGATACTGAATATAAAATGTGTGTTTTGATTTTTTCTACCGCTGTTGTCCTAAATATTTCCCACTTTAAGAATTCGGCGATATACTATTATAAATGTGGACAGGTGTTCATGTAAAGTAACCGTTATTCTTGTCGGATTTTAAGGAAATTTGAATTTTCTCGACAGATTTTAGAAAAATACTCAAATATAAAATCCGTCCAGTGGAACCCGGGTTGTTCCATATGGACGGACAGAGAGACAGACGCGATTAATAGTCGCTTTTCGCAATTTTGTGGAAGAACCTAAAAAACACAGGCCCAAAATCGGAAAAGTTGCAGTCATACTCTATTCGCCAGGCAGTACAGCTAAATTATCTCGCTGTCTGACGTGCATACACAGACTGCACCAGCAGCATGTTCGCTGTATGTGGGTGGAAATTTGTGAATCAGAAGTCTAATTGAAGACCACATATGCCATTTCAGCATTGCCATGATACTTCTATCTTTCGTGTATTTTAGCGTTCATTCGTAGAACCTGTCTTTATGTCAACCATGTAACGTAATACTTGTCAACACTTCGTGGAAATCGTTAAATATTGCGACAAGAGTTGCTTTTTGACAGTAACTTCCCTGGTGTAGTATTGCAGAACGATTGCAAGAAGTTCCGTGAATACGTTTCTCTATGTAGATTTAATATGAAACGCCAATAACAGTTACGAAGACGACGACGAACAACAACAACAACAATAACAAAAACAACAGCAATATCTAACACTCATTCATCTGCGGTTAGAGTTGTGACCTGAAATGGCAGGAACTACATACGACCCACTGTTCGGTACTGCCAGTTAAGTTCTTGTCAGAAATAAGTATTGTTACAGAGCAAGGCTTGAATAGTAGGTTCCTTTGCCTTTTCCCTTCGCGTACCATGGAGCAACACTCTCTTAGTCCTGTTGCACGCATCCGATACTTTTATGCTTGTTTCCCCTTGTTCCCAATTTCATTAAGGATCGCCCCTGTACCAGAATATTACACCCCACACGTTGTAGGCAAATATGTACAAGGTTTGAAATATCTGCAACAAATACGTAATTCGTCTGTTTCAGCTACGAATGCTTTATTTTCAAAGAAAAAGTTCTTCTTGCCCCTGGATTGTAGACCGGTTGGGTCCAATTGCCGTTCAGAAAGTGATGGCGAAGATAACATGCACAAACGAAGGGACTTGAACCCCGACCATCGAGACCGAGGCAAGTCACTTTGACCACTCAAAGCACGGTGGTAACCAAGTACCATCACTTTTAAAATTAAGTCTTTCCACTTTGCCCAAACATCGTCTTTTCGTGTTTCGTGAGATTCTCAGTAAGAAAGAGCTATTAATTTTCCTATAACAGTTGGTCTTGTTTATGGAGGTGTAGAGCATTATCTATAACGCAAGAACTCATTTTGAACTATCTTTTACACAGCACTTCGCTTTTCAAAGGAATTAAATTTCTTAACTCTTCAATACAGAACCACTTTTTCCAGTTCAAAAACACGAAGTGACACTTTTGTCTAACACCAGGCAACAGATGGACCTGTAAAGGTCCAGGGACGACATTCTCGAAATTGGCATCAGATGAACTGAGTGGATTAGATTCAAGCTTCGAATGGCCGTGCCCTGAAACAGTTATCACCTATGTCGCTTGGTAGGAATCACAAAGAGAGCCACAACATTTAGCCTACATTATTATTATTATTATTATTATTATTATTACTCTGCTGTCTCTTTTCTTTGAATAACCAAAGTTTATTGACATTTGGAAACTGGTGATGTTATGGTATGGTAAAACAATCCCGTACAGGCGTGGGCACGCCCTGAGAATTCCAGGAAGTCGAGTTTCCCAGATTTCTAGACAATCGGCACATGAAGGTGATAAGGTTGTCAGCACTACGCACCTGCCGCCTTTAAGCTCGGGAAATATTCCTGGTACTCATCTCTGTTAGAAGTTGAGTCAACCCCAGGAACACAGTGGGGCCGGAAGGATTAATTCAATGAAAAATTCCAAACACGCAATCGAGAATCGAACTCACGACTTTCCGACTTGTAATGAAGTGCCTCAACCAACTGTGCCACTGCGTACCCCTTGATATTACGGGCAATAGCAAATTTACTGACGTTGTAAAATCTCTTACCTGTTTCTTTTCATCGGTATTCCAAAAATCAATGTACAGTAATTAGTAGTTTTATCAGTTGTTTTAGGACACTGTTTGCCAAACCGTGATCCCCGCTAACTTTATCCAGTTACGGAATTCATTATTTTCTGTGTCCTGGAATTGCCTGGCTACAGATTGGTAGACTGGGTTAGATTGGGCAGCAATTTTCTCTCCGCCACTAACATAGCCAGAATGGATGTGAGGTCCACCCAGCGTCATGTCTAATACCTAATCCTTCCAGGAATCAATCGGCTGGAGCGTGAAGCTGATCACCCACATACAACAAGTGTGCAAGTAAAGAATGCATCTTCATTTCCGCATTGTTTTATGGTATGGTGATTAGGACGGGAAAAATTTATCAATATTCTCATGTCGTGTATCTTGTTGTTCTTAAAGCAATGGAATGTAAGGTTTCGGGTCTTTTGGAATGTGACGATGTAACTTGGATTCAAGTTTTCCACCGTTTCGAAGAAAAGCAGTGCCTTCATCCTGAAGGGTTACAGAGTCAAACTAACCTAACGACACAGAGTCCTCAACAAAGTTCTTTGAAAATCTCAAATCTCGCAACGCAAAATGAGTTACATGTAACGAAATTTCATTTGACTCTCCATGCAGTAAAATCCATTACAAAAGCACGAAAGTATGGCAGTATAAATTGGAGATTCCTTAAACATGGCAGTTGTATATCTCAAAACGCGTGGCACAGCCTGTTAGAGAGTAAAACATCTGTACATTTGTGACGCGTGTGTTTTGCGCGTTTCTTGTTTCCTGTTGTTCAACTTAATACTGGCGTTCGGTCAGAAGGAGTTTTCTGCTTGGTGCTTGAATCGCTTTATAGCATAAGCAATATATCCTCTATGTCTCGCATTTTACAAAAATATTCATACATATGTAACCAACTTTCGCATGTGTGCACAAACATGAACGATCAATTCGACTTCGAATCAAGTGTAACTGCCGCCCTCCTCCTGACAGCACAGAGAGCTGATTGTTAACTAATGAAAGAACAGAAAGATCGTACCCACGTCAATTCCGATGTGTGCCACTTTTGTATTACAGTGTCTGCTGTTATTGTAACCGGTTCTCTCAGTTACTCGATTCTTCTTACAGACCCCCGACATCACGTAGCCTTTAGTCGTCTAAGATGTTTAATGAGACTTCTTTTTAGGTATTTTGTACTATTTTAGACCTTAACAGAAAACACAGAATAGTCAGAAACATTTTCGTTCACGGTGTTATGTGTGAATTTACAACCTTCATGACGTCACATAAACCCCTATGTAGGAAACAGAGATTGAAAGCACTGGAGATCAAATTTGGATCTAATGGGCACGAACAAATAGTTTGCACAATGAGCAGCTTCATAACGGATTGGCCTATCTTTTGTCTCGTATGTTCCAAGATTAAATCGAAGATAAAATGGGTTGAATATTAACCAAACAAAGTTTTTTTTTTTTTTTTTAGTTTTTATACCTTTAAGGAACGAACTTTATCTAAATGACATCTAAACATTCATTTTATGTCTCACAGTAAATACACTGCGTCTCCATTACAAAGACAAGCTGGTTAATGCTGTTAAGGATACAGTCGCTGTTTATTTTGAGAAACGCCAAACACAATTTACTGTGTGGTGAAAGGTCAGGGGTTTGTAATATTCACCTGTCACGGTGTGATGGTGGGGTATGAAGTGTACGTGGAACACGGTAGAATACACCTTTTCCTTCCAGAGGCCTTTCGGACCCCAGCGACGCGGACAGTGTAGTACAGCAAATCTACAGACAGAATGACAGTAAGGAAGCAAAAGAACCAAAAGCATAAAATTCCCACGTTGCGACAATTAGACCCTACCTACACTGCTAGAACCTGCGTGGTTCGCGTCTTGACGTCAGATGAGTAACGGAACTTGTGTCTGAGATTATTTGCTTCCGAGTAGGGTTTTGTGGTAGATAAAGCTAAGTTCAAAATTTTTCTGTCTCGAGCATATCTACTGACCATCTGAAGACCATCCGTTGAACGGGACTCATTGTCACGTAGCCTAAGAATGTATTTCCCACTTCAGAGGCAAGGTACTGTCTCTTAATCAAGAGAATGCAGTTGATTTGCACAGCGTGGTTAGTGTCCCTTAAAAACACTCGCGACGACGGCCGGGGAAAACATTTTCCTATAAATCCTGTCAAAAATACGAGTCTTTGTCACCTCATGAGCTTCCTTCCACTGGTCGCCATTTATTACGTGTTTCGTTTGTAACAAGACTCGGTTTGTTACGAATCGTGCGTCTCTCTTTCGTTCCATATCGACCGAAAATTACGCTCTGGATAATCCACGCGTATGCAGTAACAAACATTATGGAATCTTACTTTGTGTAAATTTATTACAAAAGTTCCATTTTTTACTAACGGATGAGGAAGTGTCCACTTCTTCCGCTTGAAGCAAACTGCAATAACTGCAGCCGCTAGCCTTCGCTGGTTTGTAGAACCAAGAAACCAGCTGTGCAGTAGAGCATACGGTGATTCTTGACACAGCATCAACTTTTAGAAAATAGGGTTGCTTCAAACAAATTACGTTGATTAGATTTTTTGCCACCATAGTGATCTTCATGGCCTTTCAGTCAGCACGCGCAATTTTACACAATTCCATTCATCGCCTGACGGGAGTGTCAGAAATACGCATAGTTCTAAGAGATTTTCGAAACGTTTTGGAGCCTTAAGTAATGTTTATCCCGTTTTGCTGTACTAATTTAAAATAAACAGCGTATGTGTATGTCTATAGCACAGTTAACTATAAAAATAATATGAACAGTTGAACATGTCATAATATTTGTAAGGCATGGAATCTTGCATGGGTTTACGGAGTTTAAAAACTACATATACCGGAAAATTTATCGTCATTTTGAGATTCGACGTATTGCGCATTTCTTTCAAACGGATGCTTTAAGTCCATCCACACAGAAATTAATATGTGCATATTAGTCTAGTTTGTTATTATTATACACAAAGTGAATATTAACAATTATGACTTTGCACGTTGCCGAAACTGCCTTGTGCAGTAACTCCAAACACTGTGATATTTGTCGTGTGTGCATAAATGCAGCGGCCTATGGGTCTCTTGCAAATAAAGCCACTGCTTCCCCCCCCCTCCCCATTTGCTGTGGGTAGCAAATTTTTTTTTCAGTCCTTCGTATAAGTTGACAAGTCTGTGATTGTTGCGTCACTAGTCCTGGAGATCTTAGTCTACTATCTTGTAATGCTTTCGTCGTTTTCCGTGTAACAGTATTAACAGCAGCATCGGCTGTGGATATGACTCGGTAGAACATTCTGCACAGGAGTAACAGGCTTACACAATGGTTTGCGTTAGGCGCCAGACACATCTTACGAGGCTCATATACACGTTACGTATTATGCTTATTAGCCAATCAATCTCTTCTCGTAAGTCTATCTATATTTCTGATCTTGCTGGCATGAAAGGTTTCTTTGCTTTCGATTATGAAGAGAGCAACTGAACCATCGTTGCATGTAAGAACAATCCTGGCGCTGCATGTCCCTTATTCTGTACAGAAGCCACCCTACTGAAATGTTCATCATTACCATGCAGATATTTATCGACGTATTGTATAAAGGAGTTTGTAACAGCCTGTCTGGGCTGCGAATTTATATGTATTTGATGACAAGTTCACTATTGAAGTTTCCGTTCCTAGCCAGAGAATTTCTTATAATAAATTTACTTAAATAAATTAATTATGAATTAGGCACGTTAACGATCGCCGATTCTCTAGAGGTTTGTGAAAATAAAGGATTTATGGTAATGCATTATTGTTTTAATATATTGATATTTCCTTTGATCACGGTTCTAGTACATACCGCCATAACAACCATGTAATGACAGCTTGATGCATTAAACGTTCGCCAAGAAACGAAAGACGGCAGACACATATATTTTACACTATCAGACTTCGTGATCGTCTAATACAGTGATTCTCCACCATGTACCGCGAGGCTTTGAGCAGATGAACGATTATATAAAATTAGTATGCTAATTTTATATAATCAGATAACTGTTACTATCATATTATTATCCTTAATTACGTGCATTCTAGTAAGTGGTTAAAGCACAGCAATTAACATATTTGAAACTTGGGAGCGTAAGTTTGTAACAGTAGTAGTAGCAGCAGCAGTAGCTGCTGCAGATACTGGTGCGGATGTGAACTGTGGTATTATTAAAACATTGACTGTGAAGATACCTCACTCCACTGCCTGCCAGAATCCATTTGTTGATAGTGTGTGCTATGAACAGTAAACACTTAAGTTTGTGTACGTAAGGTTCTCTTCCGCTTTTGCAGAATGCTTCAACAAGTTTTGTCGAGTGTACTGCTCTAGGTTGGAAAATTATTTTACTATGTTGTGTAAAAACTACGTTGCTTAAAAATGAGTGTTGCTAGGCTTATTGCATATTTTATTTCTAAATTCTAAGTCTAGTGTGCCACCAAAAGAAAAACATGTGCCGCGAGGATCAAAAGTTTGAGAACCGCCGGTCTGGCACGAAGGAGAGAAACGGAAGAAACCGATAACACTGTACAAAATCTTTGTAGGTTTAAAATATTCAGAATTACAGACTTTTTAGCGTGATTTCAGATTGCTACCGCGAAGTTTATGAGAACTGCGTTCTTCTGGGTTATTAGGCAGCGAGTAGTGGTAATTCCATACCGAACTTTCGGGACAACCTATCGGTCACATAGTGGGGACCGATTTTTCGAAAATGAAAGTATCGGACGTGATAAATCCAAATCACTTTTAGGAAGATTCCAAAATTCTAGTTTTCTACAAAAGGTGCAGATGGCGTTATTACCCGACATTGAGGCAAGTAATGCCAGTTATGGGTTTTGATGGTCGATCCCAGCGGCCGCGCGGCCTAAGGCGTGGGTGTACGCGGCCGCTCGCTTCTGGGTTTGCGGGTCCGAATCCCACCGGGGGCATGGATGTTTGTCTATTGTGGGTGTCGTGTGCTGTCAGGTAGAGGTCCCTGCATCGGGCCGATCACTCGTCCAGAGGTGTCCTACCCAGTATGGTGTGTCCAATTAGTATGACCGCGAAGCCCCGTAGGAGGAGGCAATGACCCGCAATCAGGTCGAAGCGGCACAGGAAAAAATGTATTTTGATGGTTGTGTTAAGTACTACATATTTTAAACTTTAGACACTCAAAACACAACTCTCTCAACGCAGTAGAGGCAGTACATCTTAAATATAAAATATACGTTAAGGGCTCTGTCTTTGAGCTAAAATAACGCTGCCCCGTGAACTAAAGAAGTGAACTTGGAGGCGATAAATTTGAATGAATATAAATTAGTTGATATTCAAACTTATTAGGGTAACAATATTTAAACATGCATAAAGGCAAGAATTATACGCAATTGTCTCTGTGCAGCATAACCCCCACAACATAAGTTAGATAAATCACATTTGACGATGCAAGACGGGCACTGAACACATTGAATCCAGACATCCTTGTTGTTCATGGCACAGCAATAACCAACGCAGCCACCACAATGCATGCTATTGTCCTGCCTGTTGACTCGGGGGGGGGGGTTATATTGTGATGTGAAACTCGTTTTGTTTCCAATAAATGAAGCAGTTTACCTGTAAACGTATCTATAAAAAGACCCAAATAAAATTGTAGCTTGCACGTCCAGGGACGTACGGACATTCGCTTAATTTCTTCTAATTTCGGGTGTTGGAAGAAATTCGCGAACTGTCTGTGATTAGGATGCTAATGTGTTCTTTTATATACTGGAGGGTGAAACCGAAGTGATATTATTATTTTGCTGCCGGTTGTTCTGGATTGGGGTGGATGGCTCCTGTTCTGCTGGTTCATCTGCGATACATATTGGAGCAAATGATTATGATGATGATGATGCCGCTGCTGCTGCTTACATGACATTTTGTTCGTGCGGGCAATTTGCAGTATGCGCACATAAGAGGTAACACAGCATTGTTGGGGTGGCAGCATATATCTATGTTTCTGAGCCACACGTAGTCTCAGGCTTTTTATGTTTTCCGTGTGAATACAATTTAGAATATACAGCAGTTACTTTAATTGTTACTGTTCAACGTAAGTAAAACTGTATCTTAACACACACCTTTCCCTAAGCCATAAAATATTCGCCTGTGTTATTTGCCGAACAGCAAGTGGCGGTATTACAGGAAACAACACTTCAGTTCAGACACTATTCAAGATCTAGAAATAAATAAACCAACAATTTACAGGGAGTTATTACAGAGTACTAAATTCTACATCAGTTGACACGAAAGATGGTATTAGTGACTGTACTGAGAGATAATATTACACTTACAACTCGAAGTGTTTTCGAATATTCAGCTTTTAAAAAGCACTTAGCTTTTAAGACGCGTTACATCTTAGTGGCCGGTAAGTTCAGAATAATGTCGGCCCGCCCACTCAAGGTCACAAACCATAAAAGCTACTAATAAGGGGAACAAATTTATGGAATGTACAATTCGTTCTGTTGTTTGTTGTAACCGTGAACTAGTTTGAAAAACCAGTGAAGAAGTACAAGATCGTCAATCACAACTGTGTGTATATCATTCTACACTTGACACGTTTCGGCTTTTCTAGAAATCCATCACCAGGCGATTAAAAAAATACACAAACAAATACAATTTAAACATACCACTACAATATTCCTTCAAATAGCTTCCAATAGCCTTAAAATTCAAGTGGCATTATTAATCCCCCTACGCTAATCGACGAGTTAGCCCTACACATGAATCAGGTCTTTCAGATCACGCGTGAAAATATTAATGTTTACCTTCACGATACGCATTATTAAGGGACAACTGTGTCAGATAATGGAATATTAACAAAAATACTCTAATGAAAGACTCAGTGAAAAACTAAACTTACTTATTATTCCTTGGTACATTACATGAGTTTCCCTGTACCCCACCCGTAAAAGTAACGGATTTCGCCTTAAAAAAAATAATTTAATATTCAGCATCGTATTGACTTCGTCGGTACTCAAGTACAAAGAAACGACTGCTGAAAGACAGGTTGGATTAGCGTCTATTACTTCTAACCCCAACCAATGACGGGTTCATTCCCCTGGTAGCACAACGTATCTTACCGCACGTTAAAGCAGGTGCTGGAAACGACCTTCAGCTCTGAGATATGCTTCACGCCTGGTGAACAAATTATTAAAAACTGTTTGGAGGCCACATCTAAAATGTCAAATATTCCGCACCTGATGATTTCTTCCAAGTCCGCTATGTCTGAGTGTTTTTTTTTTATACATTGCATTTTCAACTTCCCAAAAATTCAGTATTACATAGCATCGCACGGGGTAAACGAACGAAACGTATGTTGGTTGTACGGGCGGCTGCACTGTCTGCTAGAATAACGCGTAAATTTTCAACAAGATAGGCAATGTACATATAACATACAATCGAGGCGTGTTCGTACAACCATTTTTACCGTGCAAAAGCAATAAGTATTAACCATTATGATTATGTGTTGTAGCCTTACGTATTCAGCCTGCAATGCGTATGCGCCATATTGTCACCTGTGGACTGCCCATTCTAAGAAGAATTGAACGACATGTGATCCAAAATGTATATTTGTCTTCATGTAAAGTACCCGTTATTTTTTTCCGATTTTAATGAAACTTGAAGTTTCTCAACTTATTTTCGAAAACTACTCAAACACGAAATGTGACGAAAATCCGTTCGGTGGGAGCCGAATGTTCCATGCAAACGGAAAAACAGTTATGACGAGGCTAATAGTCGTTTTTTCGCTATTTTGCGAACGCGCCTAAGCACATTTATTGAATTTGTGCAGAGTATTTATCTTAATTTATTTGCCGAAAAGACGATAGGTTCGAGTACACTTGTGGAGAGCCTGGTAATCCTCCAGCTTCAATGACGAAGTCATGTGGTGGGATTATCGGTCAACCAGCGTCTGTTATTTTAAGTCTTCACTTGGCCGTTTACGTAAATCCATGCCTCATCTCGATCAACTTCACCTCTAAACACGGCTTCAGAGAACCATCTAGAAAACTACACTCTCGCAACGCACTCTACCTCCTGGAGATATAATCTGTATGGTTTAAAACGAAGCAATTTTGTGCCCGTGGCTGCGTGTACAGATAACTGGCACTCCGGTTTCCTCGGATAACCGTCTGGAAGATTTTCGTGAAGATGCTTCTAATCGTGCTTCATTATCATGTAATACTTCTTCTGAAAGAACGCGTAATATTTGTTCTCGCTTCTTCTTCTCCTTCTCCTTCTTCTTCATCTTTTTAAAGAAACCTGTCTTTTGTAATTTGTTCACCCGTCGATATACTTGTTCATTTCAAATGAAATGAAATAGTTGAAACCCAGATTCTAAATTTTCTGCAACATTTTTTTTTATAGGATTTCGTCGTTACAGACTTGTAGATATCTTCTTCTTCTTCTTCTCCTTCTTCCTCCTCCTCCTCCTCTTCCTCTTATGTTTCTTCCCCCTCTTCTTCCTCTCCCTCTTCCCCTTCCTCTTCTTCCTCCTCTTCTTCTCCTTCTTCTTCTTCTTCTTCTTCTTCTTCTTCTTCTTCTTCTTCTAAAGCGCTACAACCTATACAAGGTTCTG
>Ga0123352_10010968_pt1 | contig 14256 bp, 7 predicted proteins | sample TergutLab28metaG_FD_89700 | JGI IMG/M metagenome (GOLD analysis project Ga0123352, IMG submission 89700) | Labiotermes labralis P1 segment gut microbial communities from Petit-Saut dam, French Guiana - Lab288 P1 | ecosystem: Host-associated > Arthropoda: Insects > Digestive system > Gut ... | reverse complement strand
ATCGCTGTTTGTTCTGAGATCCATATAAAGCATATAACCCAAATTACATTTAAATACCCAGTCCGTACCGCGCAGTAAACACACTCCTCTCGGTTATACAAACCAGTCAGTTAATGTTGTATACGGAAATAATCGCCGTTTAATTTGTGCATGTTTGATAATAAAGTGTTTTAATCGTCATTGATGCACGGTACAAACATGAAGATAATCGCTGTTTGTTCTCAGATCCACAAAAAACACATAAATACACTGTGTGGGCAGAACGTAGAATTGTTGACTGTTAAACTGGTGGTACATATAGTGACCAGTGGGGTTTAGACGGTTCAAGGCACTCCTAACTTCAATATCTAAACAGGCGTTTATTACAGAATGGAAGGAAGACAACTGACTGCATGGCCCATCCAATGGAGTGACGACAGAAACGTATTCGGCGTAAATTGCCTTTTATTTGTGTCTGCAACTTTTGTTACAAAAACCTTCATATCCGAAAATTATTCAGCGAATGAAGTAAGAGATTCGTACATAAATATTCGTGGGTCTTCACTCAAGATGTCCGTTTCTGTTGTCGCACTGCAACGACAGCTGCGCCACAACTCCGGAACACCAAGTGTTGCGCTGGGTGGCCATGACACCCAGGACTAACTGCAAACTGGCTGCTTCCAGCTTCACAGGAAATGACCGCATGGGCTGTACTACTTTCGGAGGAAGATACTGCCTCCTCCTTCACCATAAAGTTCCTGAAGATGAAGACAGGAAATGGCTGCCCGCACAACGTGTTCACTCAGCACAAACTGCAGTTAACCGCTGCACATACGGCAGGGAAGTTGTGTCTGAAGTTTCTGTATTTACTCTCAGTGCGAACACAACTTTCAGAACACCATATAGTCATCGTCTGCTAAATGTTTCGGCCCTGTCTGGCCATCATCAGGTAGACCGTTACGACATGCAGCAGATGACAAATACATAGTGTTGCAGCAGTTGCGTTCGGACTGACAATAAGTACAGACAATTAATTAACAAACACAACAGCATGCCGACAGTACAATTACGATCACAACTATTTGCTACCAGCTCCAAGGATTACTACAGACCAACAATGCAACGCCGACGCTCAAGTAACCACGTAATTCGCCTTGTATGAAGCCCAGCCTATCATCAGCCAGATGGGTCACGCACGCACGTCCCATATCCTCAAGATCGTCACCATCACCACTATCATCGTCTTTTTCTTCTGCTTCTTCCTGTAAGTACTTAGGGCATTCGGCCTGTCCTGTTTCATTTTCCTCTTTCACTTGGTCTACCTAGGTTGCTTCTTCGTGTAGGCTGGTAATGCAGGCCTGTCCTCCTCCATCCGTTCGATACAATCTGTCCGGCTATGTTCACGTACTGTCTCTCAACGTATATGACACACACACATCATATATTTAGCCCCTCATATGTTCATTCCATATCTGACCTTGCGAGCCACATCTGTAGGCTTCTTTCAGCCATCTCATTTCTGTAGCCTGTATGTGACAATCTTCTCTCCTCTCGTGGAACCACAGTTCGGCGCCAACCACATGATCCTTCCACTTCCGTTACTCCCCGTCTGCCGCGTGCTACATACCCAGTCGCGATACAACACGCCGTGCATCCACACATTTCCCACCGTTCCACAGATAACAGTTCCGATGTTCTGGGAGGCGACGGTCTGTGAGTGAGCACGCACGAGGTACTCGTTCTCTCGAAACGTCGGGCACCACTCACCCAGCAACACAGTGTCACAGCCCAGAAGACGGCAATCGTCGATTACACCGCCAGCGGAACCTCCACATTCATACCGCACAACAAATGCTAACCTTGTACTGCGTCATTTAAAGTGGTCACATTCATTACCGCTGAAGCCATTGCTGCAGTGACACTAAAGCTGCATAACTTCGCCACCAAACAAAAACAGCTCAGCTCTGAAGGCCCTGCTTGTTCGTTTTCAGCCATCTGCCACGTTGCTTCGGTCGACCGGGCGGTTTTATGTGGCTCTGCAGGAGACAGCGGAAGAGTGGGAAGAGGGGGGTGTGGAGGGGGCGCATCGAGGCGGCTATTTATTTGTGACTGCCGGGTCGGGACGCTAATGTGCAATAGATATTGGATAACATTGTTAGGAGAAGATCCTTACTTCATCCTGCTCCTACTGAGCTCCGGCCAGTGCAGAACACTGTACTGCAGGTGCAAACTACACGTGCGTGGTCGCTGGTGGGCTCACGGAGCAGCCAGTCAGCGTATACCGCATTCAGAAACAATAATAACAACAATAACAATAAATTCTGTGTGCAGTACTTTCGCACCTTCAGTCCGTGCCACAATGCTCAGTGTTTTCCTTCTTATCGGCCTGTTCAGCCCCGCTCCAACAAGCAGCACGTAAGCTGGTGACTGCGGTATTGCGCCACGATAAGAGTACACGAAGGACGAACGGGACAGCTGCAGGGTCTTACTGTGACCACGCGAAGAATGCTGCCACGCGTTACGGACTGCAAACTGCTAAGTTCAGCTTCCATACATCAGTAATCGAAACGAGGCGGAAGCGCGAACACCTGAGGTGACAGCAACAGAAGCGCCACTAAAATGTTTGGTCATCAAACGATATGTGGTGACTGAACTTGGAGGAAATGCGCAAATTCTGTTGAGGTAATGTTTTGTAGCACGTAAAACACGCAACAAAGACGCAGCCATGCGGGAACTGTCTTAAGCTATCGATTTAATGGAGTAATTAATGGATCGCCGGTGCTGTGAATGGGAGCTGAGCTGCGCTGATGGGTCACACACAGTTACGTACACAGTACTGTGTTGTAATTCGGCAGTTACAGACAGACACACACACACACGGGTGTACGCGAAAGTTTGAGTTTACAGTCAAACAATACCACAGCGCAGTTGTATAAATCTACCGAACAGGAAACTGCCACCCTGAGTCCCACTCTGCGTCTTTACTGTCAGCTCCTCTCTAATAGTCACCACGTTCATCGTCCTGCCAGTGGCACTCCACCATAGCTCCAAAACCTCACAGCACGTCGTCAGTACCTTCGTTATGCCTCTCTGCACCTCCGACCTCCGTACGTCACCGTATGACTGCCGTCCGTCCGTCTGTATTCCCACGTATTCTGTGTAACGTCCAACACACCGATCAAGGGCGGGTGGAAGACGCTGCCGGGGCCAATAAATTCAGGGCCGTAAAAATGCGCAACCCTGAACGGACAATGCAGACAGAGCAGCGTCAGAATTTATGTACAGATTGTATGAGAAAATTCTGAAATACAATCTGGCTTTTGATGGCTCCTCGAAAGGACGGGAACCCAAGCAGCGTATAAACCGTGATACCCCCAGACCGAGCAAACCCGCCACGGTCCGGTACAGCAGTACAGCACGTCTGTATGCAGTTCACCATTCACCGTATCACCTCGAATTCATCAGCTTTTCATTCACACTTTGGAAGGCCTCCGAATACCACGGTGCCACCTCGCGGCAGGCAGTACAAACGACACTGTCGGCCACATTTAAAGTTATGAAAGCCGTGAGATAATGGCAAAATTTGTTCCGCCTTTTATCATTATTATAAAAGTTATTCCCCGGCAAAATGGCCAAAAAAAACAGTAATTTATTACACTGCCGACTCGTTCTTGCAGGTTCGCTAGACCATCCGGAGATAACTTACTGCACACCATGCCGGAAGTTGCCTGTCTACTGCAGGACACCACAGTGCTGCAATCGTCACAAGGCTCTCACAGCGGTGTTGCTGCGGACGTGAGGCTGTTTCGTTGTGTGAGCTGTGCCACGTTCAGAGGGATCCTATTGCCTTCTGTTTCCTCTATGGCTGCGGGCCCGAAAGTGCTTAAAGTCCCACAGCTTGTCTTTAGCAACTTTCAGTTCGCCTGCCTCACGACGGACTGGATCAGTTCAACGCCGTCAATAAACTTCCTAATACAAAGGCGTAACCCCCCCCCCACACACACACACACACACAAACATACAAACCGGTGTTCCGAATAAAGTTTCCAAACGTTAGTGTGTTCTGATCCATTCCCTGTGACCAACGCTACATGAGCGTACCGCCGACTGCCAATCCTTACATCGCCATCAGCACTTCACAACCCATATCCGGTAGCAACCGACAATCCTTCTGCAAAAAATGTCTTGTCATAATGTACAAATAAAAGAAAGCTGTGTGTCCGACACACCATGACACACTGGCAGCAGGTGTATGCATAACATCAGCAGAAAGTGTCAGATGATACTACAAAAGAACGACATTAATTCACGGTCACACTGATCGCTCTTCAAGATGACCTCCGCCCGTCTGCATGCACAATTCTGCGCGTGAAAACTGAATCAGGAGGCAGCAGTGCTGGCCAGAGGTGGGAGATACATGCGGATGTTCCGTACGTACTGACACCGTTCGGTGTAACAGCCACGTGGCGCTTATATCGGACACGCATTCAAACAGCATTTACTGTGCTCACAACACCTCACACAACAGCAGCACGCAGTTTGCCACACTCCAAGCGCAACACGCTGTATAACTACACACCTAACAGCTCCTCAACTAGTCAAGAAATTTCCCGCATGTTATGGAACCCGAAGGTTCGTTACAACAGTTCACAGCAATGACAGCAGACTTAGAACCAATGTGACAGGCCGGCCACCTCAGTCCTCTCCCATTATCCACACGACATACTGCAAGACAGTAATGAATCTCAAAACAAACGCAACTGGAACATGCCGAAGCTCCAACAAGTTACGAAATGCACGTAACAATTCGGCAAGTTGCCACCCTCGTTGTAACGATTTAGCAAAACGTTACGACAGTCGGTACAGGTGTACTGTGAACAAAAACGCTTAACTTCTGTGGTCTGCAAGCAAATGGAACACGTTATAGCATGGTATTTGAGGCAAGTCTGGGATATGAATGATTGGTTATACCGAGGGACAGCATAAGTTTAGACCGGGATACTCATGCGAAAGTCAAGTCATCACGGCGTGCCAGTACGTAGCGGACTCTTTGGACGAGGGGGTCGGTATAGCTGCAATTACAGTAGACTTTTGCAAGGCTTTCGATTTAGTTCCTCACGATCAGCTGCTTACGAAACTGGCGGCCTTGGGCGTGGATTCGAGGGTAGTCGTTTGGGTAGGTAGTATGTAGGTAGGTAGGTCGTAGGAGGGCAACTATCCAAGGAAGTCAAAGTAAACTCTGGTGTGCCGCAGGTGAGCGTTTTGGGCCCAACACTGTTTCCAGTGTATGTAAATTATATTTGGAGGAACATCGACTCGAATATTAGACTATTCGCTGACGACTGTACAATTTATAGGAAAATCACAATAAAAACGACACAGAAAAGTTGCTGAAGGATTTGAACACCTTGGGGGAATGGGCAGCAGAAAATGGGAAAATGAAAATCAATCCAAGTAAAGTAAGGCAATAAGATTTACGACGGTTCGGGTTAAACATCCACTGGGTTACTGTCTTGGGTGACCAAAAAATTCCGGAAGCGAGCAGTTGTAAATATTTGGGAATAGTCTTAAGAAGCGATTTAAATTTGGTGGACCAAGTAAATTACACAGCGCAAAAAGCACGGAAGTCACTTCACTTTGTAATGCGTGTTCTCAAAAAAATGAAATAGGAATACAAAAAGTTTAGTACACACGTCATTGGTGCGTCCAGTTCTTGAATGTGGTGCTGCGGGCAGAGGACAGATAAATGCGTTAGACCGAGTGCAGAAGAAAGCTGCTCAATTACAAATCATACGATGGATTCCGACTGGCAAACCTCGGCTCAGCGTTGGAAGATAGCACGATTGTGCGCCCTTTTTATAGCGTAAACTCGGAACGGGCTTGGAAAGCTACACGCGACAGGTTGCGAAGGGCTTACTATTTGAGCAGAGTAGATCATGTTCGGAAAATTAGGGGCAGGGGAAGCAAGGAACGTATATCGGGAAGTATTCCTTTGTAGATAGGACCTTTAAAAACTGGAACCAACTACCTGCAGAAGCGTTAGGGACTTTCCTTTGTAAATCTAAGATTTTTAGAAACAGATTTATGAAAGCAATTATAAACGGGGTGAAATGAAAAGAATAGAAGAGTGGCGAAAATCATGTACAAGTGTAGTGAAGTGTAGTGAGGTGAAGTTTAGTGATGTGAGGTGAAGTGGAGCGGTTGGAAATTTAAATGGGGTTAAGCCAAATGAGAGGGTAGTGAAGTGTAGTGAAGTGTAGCTGGGTGAAGTTTAAATGAGAGGAAGTGAAGTACCGACAAGTGTAGAAGTAGAGTTAAGTGTAGTTGGGTGAAGTGTAGTGAAGGTCTTAGTAACAGGGTGTCTTACATTATTAGAAGATATACAGATCATACGAAGTTTACTGCTTTTATCATTGTATATATGGTTGTATGTTTTGTATGCTTTTGTTTAAGTTTGTAAGTTATGTATTTTAATAGTTATGTTTATGTATTTTTATTGTTATGTATGTCCTGTTCTGTATATTCTGTTTTCATCGTGCCAACTGGCACTCCTCGGCTACCCTGACTGAGATTTTTCCGTGACTTTTTCCTCAGTTGTAAAGCAAATGCCAGGGTATAAATCGCAAAGTCGGGGCACGGCCCGCACTCTTTCAAATTAGGCGATGATTTTTACGCGGTTAGTTCATCGTTAATTTTAGTTTGACCACTCTGAGTTCGAATCCCAGAAAGTCTTCCAACCAAAGTTGTTAATTGTGTTGTTCTATGTATTGTGTGTGTAAATGTGTACTGTACTGCTGCCACCGGGTGCCAAACCAATTGCAGTTAACGAATATATAAATATCAATATCAAAGACATTCGGTCCAGGTGTAGAGCCTACTGTGATCAAGACGCCCCGTCATTCTCCAGAATGTCCGCTACAAATTACGATGCAGATCGGCACAGAAACTATTTATATCTTCACGCCATTTTAACTGCAACTGTAATTTTTTAAGAAATTAGCTTCATGAAAACCCGTTGAACGCTTTTCCTCCTGTTTCACCCTTCCTTTTATTACCATGTTTCTGTTCCCCAAATTCTTTTTTTGCTTTGGTTCGCCTGTTTTTTTCATGTGGTAAAAACGGACGGACGCATCATCTCCAGCAGGCGTACGGTTAACACGTGAAGGCACCAAGACATGAACTGCGATCTCTTTAAAGTGCGGGGAATCAAGAACGCTGTCTTAATCATTTATTGCGAAGCTTGTCTGAATTAGTGTTTAAAAGACGGTTCTTACCTCGCGAAAAAAATACATCTCACATGTCACAAAGATGGATGACACATACAGAAACAGTCGCCGTTCGGTCACATACAGCCCACTGCGGCGCCATTTGTCACAGCATAATTTTCGCCGTCACATAAGGGTTAACAATCTGCTAAGACTGATCCCGAACACGCTGTAACTTTGTACCATCAACCGCAGGTAACATGAAACATCGCTAATTGCTAGGAGATGCCGCAACGTAGCTCTAATCGATACAACGTGATGAAGACGATGAATTATGGATAAGTCTGGGCTTTCAAGCAGGTGGGCGTGGTCTGTGCGAACGCCCGCCCCGCACGTTTCTGCTTTATTCTTTTCGCTAAACCGATGGATGGGTGGGTGTCACTTTGCATTATCAGACGAAAATGACTATAATAAGCGTAACAGTGCAATTCGGTCTATCGTGCTAAGATAAGAGCAGAGACAATGAGTGCTTGTGAACGGGGTTCGGAGCAGAACATTGTGATGCTAGGGACAGAGGGTGACAGGATGATGGCAAGACTACATACCTGCCGTTCATTATTCTAACTCTTGACCACGCGTTAGCAGAAACACCAAAGCTTAAAGATTAAAAGAGGCGACAAAATGCCAGATATTAAGGATGTGGTGGAGCAGATGGAGCTATCAAACCGTAGGTGTGACAGCGTGTGTCAGACTAATGCGGGGCAGGACGGGCCACTACACAATGGCTACACTAATGGATGTAAGAGTTCCAGTAAAGGCGGCACCTTCTCGGCCACAGACAGACCATAAGGTTGCCAAGGCCTGATCAGCTACAGATGATGTGCTGTGGCACGACAGTTTGCAGCAATGCGCGTAGTCCGTTACGTGCAAACTGGTCATCTATGTTGGGACAAAGTATCGGGAACTGCGGATGGGAAGAACTGCATGAGGAGGAGCTGACTGCGATCTTGGGCTGTTCACCAACATTGTGGTAACTCACGGCAGGTAAAAGGCATGGCGAGGGAAATAAACTACGCTTTGATGCCAACATAATATTAAACTGGGCCTCAAAAACCGTAGAAGATGTAGCCTGACGTATTCGGAGCGCGCAGGGGGCCAAATGAACCGCTGGGTTGCATAAAGCAGTTATCAATTTTCTTGTGGTGCAGTGGGCTCAGCCAAGCTCTCCCATTTCATAAGGACAAGTGCTGAAGGCTGTTTAAGTGATTATCGTCTGCCACGTGTACAGAACATTCAGCGGACGTTTCGGTAAAATTCTAGGAAAGCCGTTTTGTGTCAAGACGGTAGAGCAGTCCATAAATTGTACAGAGTGTGGATTTTATTTTATCTCTCATCACGGTAGCTTTATCGCCTAGAAAGCCTGCCTACGCTGCGACATTCTGCGAGAGTTACCGTGCTCGTGGGCAAGACAAAAGGAACACCCTGTATAATATGAAACACACCCATAACTTAAGGTACAAGAGCACTGTTTCTCACGTATGAGAGGCTGTTCTGTTAACAGCAACACCGCCGGCTCTCGCTTTGGGTCCACATGTGAGTTTGATCTGAATGCAAAGGTTTAATAGCAGTGCCGTGGCCACATACAAACACGTTAAAACTTGTGAAGACAAATCTGCTCTACAAATCACCAAATGCCGGGGAAATTAAATTATTAACGTTTTGTGTTGCGAAACAAAAAGAGCGTCCATTGCGGGCTGCAGTGGAGACGAGCGCTTGAAAATATGCACACACAAAAACCCGCACGCTTCTTTAAGTGTCGCAGGCAGAGGAAGCTCGACACTGGAGCTTGCGCGAGCTTTCCTAGGCACGGATATATGCACACGAGGACCAGAAAACAAGTAAAAAAAAAAAAGGAAGTTTCTGAGAGAGGAATGAGAAGAAGGAGAAGGGAGAGAAGAGAGAAAAAGTTTGTAATGTCGTGGACAGTTATACAAACGACTTTCTGCTGCTGCTGCTGCTGCTTCAGTCTACGACAAGCCAAAGTTTTCGTGCCGGAGAAATTAACTTGTGTGAATTAGCAACTTTCTAACAACGACTCTCCATGCGGCTGACTCTTTCACTATGCATTATCTTGAGGATTACAGAGTGGCTGCAGTGCGCCACTAATGTCCGGTATAACTTCTTCATGTATTCCGTGGCTCATCTATACTTCAGCCACTTCTTATGCCACAGGATAAGCGGATTTCATACTTCCCACGTTGCTAGGGGCTACTGTGAGCCATCCGAAATTGCGGACTACATGTGACTGACTACCAACAATACAAATTTTCTAACACTGGGCTGTAATTCTGTTTGTTCCGTCTGTCCTGCTTGTGGAGGTACAGCTGCAGTCTTTATAAATCTTCAGGAACAGGTTCCAGAGAATATATAGCGTCACGCTCTGACCGTTTTTCACATCAAAGAAAACAATAGATGTTCTTCAGAACCACTGTAGGCTTGTGGTGACGGAGAGACAATGTCTGCCCCTGTCGGAAGTTGAACACCGAATGGCCGGCCGCACTGTCCGTAGCCTAGTGACTATACTGAGCTATCCGGCTCAGAAACAGTGTGATTCACAGTCTGCTCTTCTGCTCAACCGCAGGTCACTGCACGTCTACAAAGGAGATAAGATGAACTTGTAGAAGGCACAGTGAAAGGCGCGCTGTTTGGGAGCAACAAAATGCATTAAGGATAAAAGTTACCGACACGTTTGTCCCACATTCCGAGTGCGACAGGCCGCTGTGATGCTGCTCACTCGGTACTGCACGAGGGGTCCTGCCTTCGTAAATCCAATTCGCCTGTTACAATGCTCTCAGCTGCACAAAGCATCCGTTTGCCGCCCGGGAAGTGACTGCTATCAAGGTTAATATTACGTGACACAGTAGCGACAATTTACAGAAGAAATAAAGGTCAAATCAAAATTTTAAACTCACCGATATAATAAAGACATAACACTACCTACGTACGACGATTATAATCACACCTAGTAACTGTACCAGAAGAATCCCACAACGCCTTGACAGCTGTGGGCATCGTACATATTGGTAACACTGCGGAGTAAATTTCAAAATGTGGTATCTGTTGGCTCCCCGTTACGGAACCGAAAGCAGAGCATTTCGGGGTTCAGCTTGCTTTTCTTCCTTCCAGCGAGACAACAGCAACATATACGAGGCTGTCGTGTTGTCAGTGCGCAATTGTGCAAGTGTGAATCTGCGCAAGGGTGTAAGTCTGAACGCCTGTATTTGAAGTGTCGAACGAGGGGACCAAACTCTACACGACCGCCCCGGCATTTCAGGCAACCCCATCGCCCTAGGCTGTGCGGAGGGACAGACGACAGCATGCCGTACCTGACCAGCACTGCACATCTGTGGGCAGCTGCGGACGGCAATGTTTGTGCGTCTAACGTCCGACATAACTAGACTCTTCAGTCAGTATAATGGCTGCAACTTACTAACGCGGCATTAAGCCAATGAAACATCGCACGGAGTCAGACCATGAATATATCCGACGATGGGTGTAAATACTGTTCGTAAGTACACAAGAACAAACATGGCAAGGGTGCGAAATTCTACTTCGTATACGGTTAGCTTAAAATCTACCGAATCTCTTCTTTATAACAAAACGAAACGACACCAGCGGACATGCAGGACACAATGTGGGCCACAAGACAGCAGTCATTCTGTTGCTGGTGACGCCTGATGCTAGCATGCTAAAATGCTACAGCTGGCCTTACATGCCCCTTGCCACGTGGCAGTTACAGGAAACACTTCTTGCTTTGCAGGCTCGAACAAAGAACACTGGACACCACTTACCTGAAACAAAGGAAAACAGGCGTTACAACCTCCGTGCTTTAGGGCAGGGAATAATTTTTATAAACAAAACAATCACATGACACTTTCCCTCAGTCCGGCGCGTCTGCTACGTAACTACATGCGCGCCGAAGAGGGGGCACAACAGTTCATTTTATTATGGGCAATATGCGGCCGGCCCACTGAGACGCTCTCGGTCACCGGTCACCTCCATCAAGAGCGAAGGTTAAGAATGAGTGAAGTTACACCACTACGTACTTTTTCCCCCGGATCGTTTGCACCAGCACAACTCTACCTCATACCAAGAACTACTCACACGCACAACACACAACCTGCAATGCCTACATGTAGGACAATTAATATTTATGCAATCTATGGCTCTTAAAGGGCAATTATTTCATAACAACTTTACGTTCGGACAGCGCGTGTATCAATGGTGTTCAGTTATTGTACGGTGAACAACGTCGGCAGCTCTAATTAAGTGTGGAATTGCAATCAGTACGGTGGCAAGAGATGGTCACTAGAGCAAACATGCCTGATTGCTAAACCTGGTGGCATGTACAGTAAGCACTACTTCTGGAAGGGCAAAGGACGCACAACATGAACAAGCACACGTCAAGGTAGCCAACTACTGAGACCTTCCCTACGATTCAGTAACGAACGATACATTACGCAGCAACTACTAAGACCGTGAAGACTCAGCCTCATCTTCTGGGTTGTGATATCGTGCAGTCTGGTAGGTAGGTAGGTAGATACGTGGGTACATCCGTTTCGGAGAAAGTTAGGCCATCCACACTCAGGGCAGAAGTGAGCCGAGTTGGACAAGTGTCACCTCAATTGCACACCGAAGACGCAGGCACTTTGTTCCTCCACACTGACGATGCCAACTTTCCTGGCATGCTCAAGCAGACCACAATATAAATATATCATTAGTATACAGCTGCTTAGATACATCATCACAGTACGCACCAAACGTGTTTCCTTTGGTTCTCAAATCAAACCGCGCTAATCCCTTCTACAACACCTACCAACCTGCCATCTTCAAGTAGACGCTGTGTGTTTTGAGCAGCATGAACCCAAAATTTATAGGTTATTTAAAGGAATTTGAAATTCCGGAAGTTTAAAGAGTGCATCTCTGCTGGCACTGAAGTTCATTTCCTTGCAACGGACATTCTTGGAAGCAAATTGACCGTTTGGTACAGACGGGACAATTGGGTTAACGTAACATCTCAGACGGAGATGAAAAAATTAATTTTATTAGAGACTGTGGATTAGTTGGGAAGTGCAGTGAGTGCAAATACCGCGGGGCTGTACAAACTGCTGCTGTGCGGTGAGTGGAGATAGAGCGTGGCTGTATCAACTGTTGCTGTGCGGTGACTGGAGATATAGCGTGGCTGTATCAACTGCTGCCGTGCGGTGAGTGGAGATATAGCGTGGCTGTACCAATTGCTGCTGTGCGGTGAGCGGAGATATAGCGTGGCTGTATCATCTGATGCTGTGCGGTGAGTGGAGATATAGCTTGGCTGTACCAACTGCTGCTGTGCGGTGAGTGGAGATATATAGCATGGCTGTACCATCTGATGCTGTGCGGTGAGTGGAGATATTGCGTGGCTTTATCAACTGCTGCCGTGCGGTGAGTGGAGATATAGCGTGGATGTACCATCTGATGCTGTGCGGTGAGTGGAGATATAACGTGGCTGTATCAACTGCTGCTGTGCGGTGTGTGGAGATATAGTGTGGCTGTATCAACTCCTCTACATACTAGGGAATGGAGCAGGTTCACATTCGGTCGTTAATTCTCCCCACGGGAAAAGTAAGTACCGGAACCGAATCGAAGTAAGTGCCACTAACACAAGAGTATGACACATTAAGTACCTAGAACACCACAGCACGATGCAGTACGCACCGGGAACAGCAGAGCATGCTGCACTAGGTACCGGGAATAGCAGAGCATGACGCGATAGGTACGGGGAACATCAGAGCATGATGGAGTAAGTACCGGGATCAGCAGAGCATGATGCAGTAGGTACCGGGAATAGCAGAGCATGATGCGGTAGGTACCGGGATCAGCAGAGCATTATGCGGTAGGTACCGGGAACATCAAAGCATTATGTAGTAGGTACCGGGAACAGCAGAGCATGGTGCGGTAGGTACCGGGATCAGCACAGCTTGATGCGGTAGGTACCGGGAACAGCACAGCATGATGTACTATGTAACAGGAACAGCAGAGCATGATGCGGTAAGTAGGTGAACATCAGAGCATGACGCGGTAGGTACCGGGAACATCAGATCATGATGTAGTATTTACCGGGAAGAGAAAGCATGATGCAAGAGGTACCGGGACCAGCAGAGGATGATGCAGGAGGTACAGGGAACAGCAGAGCATGATGCGGTAGGTACAGGGAACAGCAGAGCATGATGCGGTAGGTACCAGGAACAGCAGAGCATGATGTGTTAGGTACCAGGAACAGCAGAGCATGATGCGGTAGGTACATGGAACATCAGAGCATGATTCGGTAGGTACGGGGATCAGCAGAGCATGATGCGGTAGGTACAGGGATCAGCAGAGCATGATGCAGTAGGTACCGGGATCAGCAGAGCATGATGCAGTAGGTACCGGGATCAGCAGAGCATAATGCCGACGATGGCGAGGAAAAAATTAACTGTTTTTCGGAAGAGTCCAGCCTGTAGCACAGTCACTATTCTGACTGAGCTATTGCCCAAGTCTAGTACCAATCGTTCTGTCACAGACGAGCAGTATCAATGCCTACCGGCCTCAAAAAGGGACTGCTGCTGAACCTCTAAAGTCGACATGATCGTTAAATAAATATCGATTAGATTAAATAATCTGAAAACAAAACGCAGCGCCACCGTCTTAAAAATTCGTGAACACAGAAGGAAGAGCAATAATTTAGGAAATTCGAAAAGCCTGGAGTATATTCTCCCTTTTGTTTAAACCTGTAAGTTCCATATATATATATATATATATATGTATGTATATACACATACATACATATATATGTACCACCAGGTTTAACATTCAACAATTCTACTTTCTGCCCACACAGTGTATTTATGTATTTTGTGTGGATCTCAGAACAAACAGCGATTATTTCCCTATACAACATTAACTGACTGGTTTGTATAACCGAGACGGAGTGTGTTTACTGCGCGGTACGGACTGGGTATTTAAATGTAATTTGGGTTACATGCTTTATATGGAT
>Ga0123352_10010967_pt1 | contig 14260 bp, 10 predicted proteins | sample TergutLab28metaG_FD_89700 | JGI IMG/M metagenome (GOLD analysis project Ga0123352, IMG submission 89700) | Labiotermes labralis P1 segment gut microbial communities from Petit-Saut dam, French Guiana - Lab288 P1 | ecosystem: Host-associated > Arthropoda: Insects > Digestive system > Gut ... | reverse complement strand
AACGGTCATAACTCCGTAACCGTCCAAAATCGGACACATGTTTATATGAACTTTTTTGATCACAAAGACCTAGGAAATCACCTCCTGCAGTTATGCCTTAAAGTCGTGAAACACCCTGTATATATATACTCTTCTCTGTACATATGAGACCAACATTTTGGGTGGCGAGTTGCTCCTCTTAATTTTAAGGAAGTCATGTATAAAGACACGTGAAATGGAAATAGATATTCTGGTAAAATTAATGATGGAACACACTGTAGGGTAACTACATAGAAATCAAATTAGTGTGATGTGTTAGAAGATGTTGATCTGTCTACAGATGTGAGTACTGTCAGAAGGGCTTCAGTTTACGAAGCATGCTTCATGTACATATCCTAGCAAAACATACAACAGTGAAACCCTTCATTTGTGAAGAATGTGGTAAGGGTTTTGTGACCAGACCTGGGCTGAATATTCACCTCAAGAAACATAAGACTGATGAAAAACTGGAGTACCCATGTGGAGACTGTGGCAAAGTGTAAGTATATTTACAACACAGACATCTTTCTTTGTGAATATGGAACGGTGACAAGTGTTGTTTGATATGCAATGTGGAAATCTGAGATAGAAGGGGCAATACTTGCCTAATGGGACAAAATATTGGTTTAATGTACATGATGGTGTAAAATATTTTGGTTTTTAATTTCTTTAATTTGCTAATTAATGTATACAGTTTTGTTTCTTCTGCTGTAGACAGCAAATTCAAATGAGGTCAAATTCTGTGGATTTACCATTGATTTATATTTACTGTACTTTTTAAAATGTCCATATGCTTCTGCTATTATGGGGCTTATTCAGAAAGTAAGCACCGTTTCGCTGTAAAAAAAATCGAGTAAGGTTTTGTATAAAATTTTATTATTATCAGATTCTACATTCTTCAAACTATTTTTCCACATATTCGCCGCCATCATTGAGGCACTTCTTGTAGCAGGGAACAAGTTTTTGTATACCCTCCTCGTAGAATGCAGCCGCCTGCGATGTTAGTCACTGCTGACTATGTCACAGAGTAGAGTCCTTGAAATCTGAGGAAAGTGCAGGGACAGATCAGAAATTGTGAAATGTCTGTCGTCACGCACTCTTTCGTTGACCTTACGCACCAAATCATTCACCAAAGATGGACGCCCACTTTGCACCTCATAGTGCACGTTCTCTCGTCCTTCATTGAACATCCGAACCAATTTACCTAACCATGCCATCAGTCATCCATTGTCACCACACACTTGACAGATCTGGTGATGAATCACACTTGGTAGTACATTCCTAGCATTCAAAAAACAAATTACAGACCGTATTTCACAGTCGCAGCCCCTTCAGTTGTCTTAAACATGTTTAACGCACAGGAACAAACATAAACATAACACAAATTTCACGAAATGGCATCTGTGGCTTCTCAACTAAGGAAGTCACTGCATATGCACAAAGTGACAGTCTCGAGGATGCGCGAGAGATATGCGCAGACTTACTTTCTGAATAACCTATGTATTTGGGCCAAATATAAAGAGTTTATATGTTATTACATATATTTTTATAATAAATATTTTAATGAAGCATCTGATTTTATAAACGTGTTAACTTATCACCATTATTAACACCTGAATTATCTCTAAGGGAAGGAAGACATCTCACAGTCCTTTGAGGAAATAAATTTGTGAGTCATTACTTTTGCACAGAAACATGGATCTGTTTTATGTGATCCCTCTAGATGGTGACAGTGTGACTAAACAGTATAACCTCTGAAAATATTCGGCACTGAGGAAGCCACCATGGCAAATACTTATGTATCACTGACAGTGTGACACTTGGCTTTGGGCTTCAGAATTTTACTGTAGAAAACTGAATGTTAGTTGATCAAAACAATGATGGTGCTCATTGATTCCAAATATTAAGCTCACTCTCACTGTAGTACAATGACAATGCTGTCAAAAAATTCTGTAGGTCCAAAAACATGTAATTATTTTTCCAGTCTTCATACAAGAGGAGGTCTTACAGCACACCAGAATGTACACAAACTGGGTCGCCGATTCATGTGTGATGTGTGTGGAAAGACATTTACACAAAAAGTGAACATGCAACAGCATGTGAAGCATCACACAGGTGAACGTCCCTTTGCCTGTGAGAAGTGTGGTAAATGGTAAGTCAGGGAAACTAAGCTTGAACACACCAAATAAAAGTGACAAAATGAGCATGACCACATCTAGGTAGAAAGTTACATAAATTCATACCGATAATTCGTTCGCAGTATCATGTAATTTGTATACAGTTAAATGATTATGTATGGTTCCAGCTTTGCAGAGAAGTCGCACTTAAACCGTCACTACAGTTTCCACAGTGAAAAACGTCCATTCCAGTGCACAATATGTCTCAAGATGTATAAAACAGAACGTTGTCTAAAAGTACATGCCATGGTTCATGCTGAGGCACGGCCATATGTCTGCACATACTGTAATAAGGGCTTCCTCAGTACCACAAAACTCAAGGTATTTTGTGACATGATAGCTAAAATGTTATCACATAGAAGTGTTAATTGCATATGTCTTCTAACACATAACCCATTATTTTACTGTTTGTTTTATGCACATTTACTCTGCTATGAACTGTTGTGACTCAGAAATGACCATGACACAGTTACTGCCTACACAAGCTGAGGTAATATTTTTCTGTGCTCTGAGACAAGAAGTCTACTTCTGTAGTAGCAAGATGAATAAATATGAAGGTAATTGTCACTGCTATTTATGGGGACATGTTCTGTACTCATAATATGCAGTAAAATCTTACGTAATAGTAACGAGTATGATCTTGTTGACTGATCAGTTAGTATCAACACAATCTTTTAAAACTAAGGTACTACACATACGGAGGGAACAGAGGTTACATCCCTTTAAGATAGGCTGCTGCAGCATGTGCACACTTGTGCCACTGATGTTGCCAGTGCTTCTTATACTCCATTACTGGAATCATTAAAAGCCTTTCCTTTGCATTTTGTTTACTTGTTTCCACTTCGAGTCTTTTGCAGTGCGAGACATTTTAAATTCAGGAAACTTAAGGGGAAGGGAGGGCACAAGAAAACATATTTGCTGAGTGGAGCAGTTGTTGCATGTGTGAAGTACTGTGTTTCACTAAAATCACTGACCAGGTTGAGGAGACTGGGTAGGTGCATTATTATGATGAATTTGCCACACATTGGTTTCCCATATTTCCAGCAATTTATGACTGCATCATGGAGATGAATTAACACCTGTAAATAAAGATTCTGGTTAACTGTATGACCTTATAGAGCAACTAAGTGATTCACTTCCACACTGTCCTACTAGTAGTAGTAAAACTCGCCATCACTTTGGATTCGCTCTGGACTTGGCGTGTTCTTGGGTATGGTTACCTTACTTCTTCCTGAATGCAAGCTAGTGATTACTTTTGAGTTATTTCTAAAGTAAAAGCATCAGATATGTGACCTTCAGTTTTTTTAAATTTCTGTTTGGATCAGTATAATGTACGTGTAATCATGAAGAAATGCAATTTTTTAATGATCTACACATTCAAAACATCCCACTGTGCAGAGTGTGGCATGTCACAGAAGAGGTCTAATTATATGCAGTATATGCATATTACTAGTGAACTTCATCCCTTAAATGCCCTGTTTTTGCAGCAACATTACAACATCCACACAGGAGAACGCCCATATGCGTGTAAGTTTTGTGAACGGACTTTTACGAACTACCCAAACTGGCTTAAACACACAAGGAGAAGGCACAAAACTGATCCTCGTGGTGGTGGAACTGGCACATCTCGGGTGGTTGTACAAAGTCAGGAAGAACAACATCAAGGGTTAATTCCATTACAACAGCTAGAGGAAGTTCCACAAGAAGACGAAAGAGGAAGCGTTAGCTGTCACACACCACAGTCACAGCAACCGTCTGGTCAAGTGATTCCTGTGGCCTGTCTGACAAACAATGCGAACCCTAACACAGGTTCTGGTATGAGCTTAATGACATCATATACCCACCAGTCCCAGCAGCCACATCCAGCTCACCAAACCCACCATCAGTCCATGACCGACTCAAGAATGCACAATTCTATACCTCTCACCCAAGTCCAGGTGTATCCCGAACACATGATGGCCATTCCTATAACACACCATCACCACATGCTTCCCCTGTGATGGTGTGATGGAAATCCATAAAATAATTTTACACCAAACATTACATACAAACTGAAGGTAACATGCATCTTAAAAGATAAACTGTGTTGTATACCACTACTGCAGGGAGTTAGTGTTCAGTGTAAATAAGAAATATGTACAACATTGAGCTTGTTTTTTATAGACTATAGATTAGCTTTATTACACCAACATGGCTCATTGTATATAAATGGCAGTGATATTTCACAGCTGACTGAAAGATCTTTTTAATGATTGCACGAATTCACTACACCAGTGTGGTGATGCCGAACACATGACATATGTTTAATTTTACAGTGTTTTTATACAATTTTGCACTATGGTGTGAATGTGGGTACTGTTAAATTTTGATGGTTGCATGAAAACAATTAAGGCTGTCAAACTGAATCACTGAGTGAACCAGTTGGATCTCTTCTCAAAGCAAGACTGTAAATATTTATGTGATACAGTATTTAGTAGTACTAGATTTAGGTGCATTTGCTTTATTTCAGGTATTGTTGCTGTATTATGACACTTATGTTGGTATCATTTATTTTACTTTGACTAAATTTGAGGACAGAATGCAAGAGTGGAATGTATGAAACTAAAAATACAGAACTAAATGAATCAAAATTTACACACACTGTCCTTTTTAGTATTATACATTACTCTGTAGTGAGGAGGTAGTCTGCCCTAACCATAATCTTGTTTAGTATGTTAACCTGTTGGCTCAGTTGGCTTATTTTGATGAAAATTACTATGTACTGCAATGTAACATCTACAGGGCAATTCTTAATTACATTCAGTGAATACAAACATTGTATTCTACTACTAAAATAAGTTCTGATAAACATATGGTATATACTGCTTCATTAGCAAGAAAGGGAGGTTTTAGGAAATCAAATGAGTTCGTGTATTTTATTACATTCATTTATTAAATTTATGACATTTCTTGTACACTGAAAAATTCCAGGCACATCATATTGTCACAGCTGCTGCAATCGGCTGCTAAAGCTCGTCCTGCATATTGACTTGTTGTGAGTAAACTATCTCTCACAGGCAGAAATCAGCAGGACTGAGATCTGGCAATTGCACAGTCTACAGGACTGGAGTGATTCATCCTATCCACGAAACATAAAGTGTGTTATGTCAGGCAAAATGAGCAAGAGCACCATCAAGCATACACTAGATAGCTTGTCATGTTGCCAGTGGTATCTTCACCAACAGGGAAGATGATCTTACATTTTCATATCTTGCTAACCAAGCAGTTCCAACTATACGTATAAGAACATTTTCACCTGATTTTAGGAATGTAACATGATATTTATTATATGTAATTAAGATAGCCCTCTGTAATCACACAGCCATCCTCCAAGAAATAGGTTAAGAACAAATTTCATAACTTGTTAAACATTTAACTCTTCTTGGGGTAAAACAGCTGGGCAGTGCAGCTTCATCTCTGTACCTCCATATATATTCATAACACTGTGCTTAAAAGCAGGGAAAGCTTGAGAATTTTCATAGTCATATATGTTCTACATTTAGGATTACTTTGTTTCTGGAATTGTTCATCTGGTGCTCCACTACTAGATGATGGTCACAAACTAAGTAAATCCTATGTGTAACATAATATCTTGTTTAACCTTAAAGAACTGACTTGTACTACATTATTTGTTACAGTTACTTCATAATTTACATTGCACTGCTTTCGAACTGCTGTCAAAGGCCACCATGTACAGTACTTCACTGCCATTCTATTAAATTGTTTCCTTTGTTAATAAATTTCCTCAATTATAAAACTAGAACACATTTTCCAAATGTGTACCTTGTGACATTACATATTTCATTGGCTTGTATGTTTGTTTATTGCTGAGACAAATATATGTTCCTTATCCAGACATACTCTAGAAAGTGAACTTACTAGCCAGTGAAAAGTAACAATAACTGAACTTCCTTCAGGCTGCAACAGTGACCAGTCAGTATGTATCATTATTACTGCAAAGGCACTTTTGTTATATTACATAACTTTGCTTTCAAATGTGCATATCTTAGTGGCCACAATATTCATTATTTCTGACATAACTGTTACTTCACATATACATACATTTTCTCACCAAAATGCCAGTGCTGAACTGTACATGGAATAATGTATTTGTTCCATATCTATGCATTAAATTGATATTACAATTCACACAATAAAACCAACAAATGCACAAATGTGAAACGGGTATATCACACATTATTCATTACCGATATGATTCAGTCGCTGTCACGACCTTCCTCAGGGTAACTGCCAAGATTACAAGGAGCGCTGAGGAAGGTCATGATGACAACTGAAACATGTCAGTAATTAATAACATGTGATAAACTCATTTTACATATGTGCATTTGTTGGTTCTGGTGTGTGTACTTCAACACCTGAGGTGAGTGAATTAAATTAGTAACAGAACGCATGTCAGGTTTTAACAGTGACCAACAATGTTGCAAAGCTACTGTATACAGTAAAATTATTTTTCTTTGCATTTTGTCATATCAAAATATGTTTGAAATAAAAGCTGTGTTTGAGCTCTTTATTTTATTCCATGTACCCATTATTTTTATGATGTTTTGAAGACACCTGTCATTCATTAAAGCTATTTGAATTGTGGGGGCTGTATCAGACCCATGCAAATCAACATTAATACACACACAGAAACCCCAAAGACCACCACCACCTGATCAATGAATGACTGTTGCTTAAAACTTGCAAACCTTTACTGTGTCATCAGGACTATTTACCTAAAACAGTGTAACGTCCAACCAGACTTGAATCTGCAACAACACTACTGCAAGAACCTCATATGCACATGATCTGGGCTTACAGCAGCTTTTATAAATATTAGCACATACCAAATATTTTGGGTCAATACATTATTGATAAATTCACTTTCCTTTTTAATTTCTCAGGTGACGGTGGCAAGGTGTCATTTACTTACAGATTTGAAAACTTTCACCAACAACAGTTTTTCAATCTTTTGCATAACATATTCTGTCATGAACTTTATAAATAATAATTAAAATTTGTTCTCAATACCTTTGTACAGAATGGGCCAGGATAGCATAGTTGGTGTAGCAACTCACTATGGGCTGAACGATCCGTGCAATGAATCCTCGTAGGGGGTACAATTTTCCACATCTGTACACACGGAACCCTGGGCCCACCCAACCTCCTGTACATTGGATACCAAGTCTTTTTACCAAGAGTAAAGTGGCCAGGCCATGGTCTTGACCACCCACCCTCAACTAGAGTAGAGCTACACCTCACCTCTTCCTCTGGGCCTTTGTATTCTGTTCTAGGTTCAATGTTACTTTACCTTTACCTTACCTTTGTACCTAGATGTTATTTCCATGGAGGTTTCACATGCCGCACATCTCTGACTGAGCCATGTCCTGACTTCAGCAGATCATAAGTTGGAAATGAAGGAATGCTTGGGTGTTGGCTTCCTGCAAGGTTTGGATGAGTACCCTGAAAAAACAGTATACCCATACATGCACCATTAGAAATGATTCTGGTTCAGTTACATTATTTTGCAACATATAATCAATTATCATTTTCACGCATACAAAGACATACTTAGTGCGTTTATAAAATATTTAGAAGTCATAGTTTTTTATATCAGACAAAAGAAGTTGAATTCACCCTACTGAAGACTCTCTTTTAAGTTAACAGAGGACTTAATGGTGCACATTTCTTATTGTAACCGTACGGAAATTAAACGTCAGAAAAATGATCAAAAGTTGCTGTGTTTCAAGCACGCACTATGGTGAAATAATAACCCATTCATCTTTGAGCAAAGTCTCTCCAAATATAAGTTTTTGCGAGTGCATAAAATAAACATTCTTCACAGTGAAGTTTCCATTTTTATTACAGGTACCTTATAACATAGAAATCTGACTGCTACTATGAACTGTCTGCTGAAGACAGTTCCTTGTTCTTTACATTCCATCTATAGCTGTTAATAAAAATTATAAAGATTGTGTTTTAAAAGTGTTTTACATTGTATTATATTACTTGAAAACCTTAAAAAGACTCTAGAATTACTTAAATACATTTCTGCATTGTACTACAACATCTCAAAATATTTATCGGAGCACAGAATATTTCAAAGAAAAGTTGCAAATAAAAATGAAGCACTGATTTCATTTCCAATGCACTTTTACACTTTATGGTTTCTAATATAAATAAAAGGCATTTTTATGTTGTGATCTCATAACTTGCCAACCACTGGAGTAATTGTGCCACTCCTTGTCCACACAATCTCTTTTATGCTATGCATACATTTTGTAACTTGTTCAATCAAAGGCATTAATGATAAATCCACATACCAGGAACTTACTTGCTTTGATGTGACATATACATATAATTCCACTGAGCTCAGATCTTAACAGTTATTAGATATTATACATAAATAGGAGTTACATTGTAATGAATTACTTAAAAGTGCATTCACACTAACATGCAAAATTTTCTCCCATTTTGGGCGTTGACTTCCCTCATTCGTCGGTATATCTACAAGCTGATGTCGTTTGTCTTCTTGAATTCTTGCATCTTGTCTCAGATTCTCATCATGAGTCTCTCTCATAAGATCAGGAGGCTGTTTTTCTTCATCTACTGGATTACCTGGAGACCTGTCCAATAACTGAAAAACAATGGCATTTTCAACACAAACACAGGCAAATATAATGTTGTGAAAAGCTTTGTCATGTCTGTCTGTCTGTCCACATGGAACAACTTAGCTCCCACTAGACTGATTTTCATGAAATTCGACATTTGCGTATTTTTCGAAAATATGTCAAGATAATTCAAGTTCCATTAAAATCTGACAAGAATAATGGGTACTTTAGATGAAGACACATGTACATTTATGATATCTTGCTGAATTCTTTTTAGATTAAGAAACGTTTCAGACACAAGTTGTAGAGAGTTTTAAACACACATTTTAAGTCCCGTCATTTATGAGAAAATGTGTACACATACTGTAGGGCCAGACAGGTCACAGATGATAATACAATGCACATGCAATATGGCACTTCACATGCTGGATAAGTAAGGTTGCAGGCACACACTCAGAATATATAATATTTATTGCTCTTCCATGTTGACAGTGGTTTCAGAAACACACCTCAGTGTTACATTTATATGTACATTGCCTGTCTTGTTTATAGCAATGACTTAAGCACAGCTACAAGCTATCTTAATGAACAATGAAAACTGCAAGCAGCTACAATGAAGAGAATGGAAATATCCAATTTTGTCCCAGTTGTGGGATAGTTTTACTTACAAACCATGATTAAACTTGGTAATTACGTTGTTCATTTACACATCCAATAATTGAAGGTGTTCCTCATATTTTAGTGCATCTGTATTGAGATATGGTATATCATATGTGTGTTGATGCAACAACTGCAGCATTTTGTTGTTCATCATTGTTTGTTTATTGGCTTCATTTATGATCAGTGTTGACCCTTTTGGCTTATGCCTACCTAGGCAAGGATGATGCATAATCTATTTCTGAAGTGAGGGCATGCAAAGTTTAATATGGGTTATGAACTACATTACAGCAAGGAGGTTATTCAAATTCTCAAGAGTTGTAATTCTGACACAGGAGCTGGATGCAAAATGTGAGAAGAAATAGCAGCACACAGATCTACAATAAGACTGAAATCAGAGCTCTTCAGTGTCTTCCACCAAGATCAGGTATTCTGCTCATTTTATTCTCGAATGTGTGGCATATTTTTGTTTAAGAACTGCTGAAACAGAGGTCATTCTTGGACATATGAATTAAAAATGTTTGTTCTACTATAACTTATGTAGCACTTTACAAACCATCATTATGTATTTTTTGAGTTCATCCTCCTGATTTATTTTCAGACTTCCTGTGCTTACAGAAGTAGCCTGCAGTGGTACAGGCTGTTCTGCTTTCCTGTAAGTAAGCAGTCCATCTCGACTGAATGGCGTCTCATCAGCTGTAGATGATCCAGTGTTCTGTTGATGAAGGTGAACAGTAGGCACATGTGGTTGTGACATGCTCCCATAATCTTTAAATGCAGATGGAGTGTCTGCTGCCATCTAGGAAGAATACAGATTATAAGTGAGGCATATTAGGTTTAACAGTTGTTGTTTCAATAACACATCTGTATAAACACAGTAAAAACCTTAATAGGCCTACTATTAGAACAAAGTGACTAGGAATAATTTTTAGCAGCTGTTGTTTCAGTAACATACTTATACCCTCACATTCATAACATTAATACTATTAGAACACTTCACCTTACTGCTCTCTGGAAGTGTTTCAATATTTGTTCCTGAAACAATATAATTCTTCCCAACAGTATGTTCATCACTGCTGTGACTTTTCGAGAATGGTCCATTCCTGTCTAATGCAGCTGGATGATTCTGTGTGAACATGGGCCAGGAGCTAGTGTTAGTCATTGGATTTTCTTTTTTCTGTGAAACAAAAGTACTGGTAGTAGTAAAATGTAAAATATCTAGATGATGACAGAACAGCTAAAAACCAAAATGGCAATGAAAGTGTAACAAATAAGTGAACCTTGTGTATGTCTACTGCTGAAACTAGGACGTATCTTCCCTATCTTGTACACCTTCTTCTCCAGCAAAGTGAATAATCAATGTGTGTGTCATGTGTGGTGACCCCTGTCCATTGTGTTTTTGTTTTCTTGAAGCATATGCAAAATGCAAATGCAAGTGGATACAAGAAGTTCTGGTATGAAATTATGACTGCCTTCCTTCATGTTTCAATCTACAGGATGCCTGATGACTTTACACCATACCATAGGATTTTATTCCTCAGGTCATTCACAGTCAGAAATGTTACGTGAACACGGGTCTCTGAAATGTCAGTTATTCTGAACCACTTGCAATGACCATCAGCTATTGATTTTATTCAGTGTTGTTGCCATGAAAGCTTAAAAACATATAGCTTGAACAGAAATTTGAGAGATTAAGATCGCAGTTTAGTCACAATACAACTTTATTTGTGGATATTCAAGTTCGAATATGCACTTTCTTATTTGTGGTTGTCCCACCCTATGTAAAAATTTCTGGAAGCAACAGTGTACATATACTGGGTTGTAATCACTATTCTTCTGCACATTAGTTATGCATGAAATATTTTAAGCTTGATGTTGCATTAGTCACTGAAGAAGAGTCTCTGAAACTTTGGATATGTATTTTATATCAATGCAAATTTTTTGTAATACAGGTGTTAGTACAGCTTCAAATTAGGATTTTACATAGGATTTTTATTACATATCTTTAACTGAATTGTTCCTATTTTCTTCATACATACTATAAAATTTTTAAATTTTAACTGTCCATTCTGTATGCCTGTGTTATACCTGTGATTGTAGCCTGCCAGTCATTAGTTCTGCAGATTTCCTTTGATGTACCTGTAATCTCATATGTTCTGCTCCATGAGTAGCTAGAGGACTACTTCCACTAACAATACGCAGTGCTTCTTGCCACTGTGTCTCCATCAGACTGTGTAACTTCTCAACCATTGCACTTTCCCTAGAATTATATCCCTGTAATTTGGCTTCAAGCTGAGAAATTTGTTGTACTGCTTGAGCAAGCTGCAGCTTGTACAACTGAAGCTCTTCAGTATGTTTCTCTTCTAACAGCTGCATTTCCAGCTGGTGTCTGAAATATATTGGACTGTTATTAAACAACCGCAATTTAGTCTTACAATAAAATTGCATGTGGAAATCTGGGTACACACAAAATCTGTAACTGATATCTAAGTGTTCTTTTGACCCTAAAACTTGCCACAAAAATTGCATATGCTCTTAAGATGTATTACATAGTATGTACATTATGCAAAATGGAAGCCTTAACATTAACCAATCCTCGTTCTGATCAACAACTTTATGTACATCTTATTTGGTGCAAGCCAAATACCTGTAAGAACAATTTGAACTTCATGACAAGACAGGTAAATGCTCTGCTCCAAATCTGGAGGCACAAATAGATAACATAAATAAAATTGCTATCGATATTAAAAATATATGAATATAAATACACTTATCTTCATGATAGCAACATTACAGTTAAATATCTTCATCAGCATACTTTCTGAGGCAATGGTTATTCACACCCAAAGATCTTTTGTTTTAGTATGTAAATGCACTCACTTTTCTGATATCTGTTTCACTTGTTGTGAAGCCACTTCGGTAAGTGCATGTTCTCGTTGTTCCAGTTCCTTATGTAAAGAGGTCTCTGCAGCATCCAGCTGTTCTTGAAATTCTCGTAGTTTGTCACGTACCACCACTTCCAGTTGTTCTTGGTAGTATTCCCTTAATTCAACCTTTATTTTTTCTGACTGAGCTGTTAACTGTTTCATTTCTTCTCGAATTGATTTCTGAAACAGGATGGCATTACAATAGCCTACGAGTAGTTTAGTCTGAAGCTTCTGAGAAATGGCAAGTGTCATGCAAATGAAATTACAAGGATTATCAGGCATATTCTTGATTGGCCACACGTGACATCCATTTCTTGTACTACTGTTTTTTAATAAGCTGTTCTAGGTGCAGATTAATTCTAGATTATTTAATAACACTATGTTAACCCCTTACGCCATTTCGCGTCATATGCGATAAGAGGACAATTAGGTATGATAAACTAAAAAGGAGGGGAATGAAGCAATTCGTGGCTGATCCAAGGTAATGGCCCAACATGAACATAAATGGGAAGAGGAAAGTATGACAAACCAGAGCCAGTATATTGCCTGTGCTCTGTACAAAATTCAAATGAGAGAAATGAGAAACAAACCTTAATTCCAGGAACATTAAATGAGGATTCCACTGTACAATCAATTTTCTAGATGAATGTCTGAAGGTGTGAAAAATAACTGATATCAAAAAGCAAAATAACTAAACTCAACAATTAAAATGTATTACAATATGTTAGTAGTAACAGTTAAACACTCTGGTTTTAATAATAACATATAATTTTCTACCTAGCATTCCAGTACCATCCTCCACTGACAAAAGGCTTACATTTTAGGAGGTAATAACTTATGCTAAGAATGTGACCTGCAGAATGAGGTAAAACAGTTTCTCCATTTGGACTTTGAGGTGGAGATTCATTTGGAACATCAGTGCACTGCTTGCATGTGTTCACATGGCACAAGCATCATCCTGCCATGTACTAATAGTAGGTATGGTAAGATGTTATGACTTTTACTAATGGGAACAAAGCCACCATAAAAGATATTTTGCTATGTGAGATTTTAGGCTTTCATTGCACCGCATTTGAGGTCTTTGTTCTTCTGGGGTGCTATCCAAGATTCTTCTTGGCCATCTTGACCCTTAAAGATGTAAATGATACCCTGTTATAAAATGTCAGTCATGATGTATCCAATGACACTGCATAACATCCCAGAAGACCTAAGACCTCATATTATGCTTCACTTTACTGCATTTTGTTTAGTACATGGCATTAAATAGTCTATTTCCTATATTCCTGGGTTAATTAAACTGATTAGTACTAATGATTTTGTTTTCCTGGGAACATTATGCCAGTTACTATAACGGTCTAACTGGAATAAGAAAATTACTAGCTGGTAGATAGTTCTGGCTTCACATTAATATCAGAATAATTCTTTTAAACATTCATTGCTTATATACATAACTAATCAGCAGTTATTCATAATCTATAGTATGTTAATATCTTTTGCTAAAGCATGTTATATCTGTTTACTTCACGTATGGCTTACTTCACTTCTTTCTTTGACTAAATTAAACTCTAGAAATCATGGTGAATAGTTGACTGGAAAAGGCTGTTGAGAGAGGCAGTCATGGTCTCATTTGAAGTAGCACCCTGTCAACTACTTTGAAGCACTGAAGAAAACCATGACAAGCCTTGGTCAGGATAGTCAGCTGCCAGGCGAAGATATTAACCCTTGAGCCTCTTGAATATAAAACAGCAGTGCTCCTCACAGTCAACTGTGAGCTTCAGCACCAGTTATATATTATTTTACTGTTGTCTAACAGAAAGGAACAAACCTCTTT
>Ga0123352_10010965_pt1 | contig 14261 bp, 4 predicted proteins | sample TergutLab28metaG_FD_89700 | JGI IMG/M metagenome (GOLD analysis project Ga0123352, IMG submission 89700) | Labiotermes labralis P1 segment gut microbial communities from Petit-Saut dam, French Guiana - Lab288 P1 | ecosystem: Host-associated > Arthropoda: Insects > Digestive system > Gut ... | reverse complement strand
TTGTGTATTCGGACAGATGGAAAGACGTGGGAATTTAATGACGAAGCTAAATTCCTCTTTTCGGATTTTGCGAAAGGGTCGAAAAATTATAAAACGGGGGGGGGGGTGTTGGAGGTTAAAAGGACGGCCAAGAAGAAGACGATAAGGTTCAGAACGAGAGTGAAACGAAGTAGTGGTAGAAGCAGACGTACCCGGTAAAAAAAAAAAAAGTACCTTTTCTTATGGCGTCCACGCCTGTATTGCGTAAAATATCGGAAGTTTCCTTTATGAAGCCCGTCCGAAAGAATGTTGGAATATGAGTAGGAGCATGTAAACGGCACAGTTCATGGCTTGTTGAATATTTTTGCTTACGTTCCGAGTGCTGAGTAATAGAAATGAAGACTGCACTTCGCCCCTTTCTGAGGCAGAGTGTGCTTCGAGTAAATCGACACACGCGTACTTCTGGGACAGACATAAGATTGCTCCTTTTGCATGACGCAGAGATGCAGCACGTTCGGATATCAGATTGATTTTCACCGCTTTCTTTTGGGAACGAAAGAAATCCCAGGTGAGACAAACGGGTTTCAAGGTGCATGCTGATGGCGGCGCATGTTTCGTATGAGCTGCAGGTTTACGTGTTAAGATTATGCAAATACATCGAAGGCATTGTTCCCTGTCTCTATTAACGTCCGTTTCTAGACGCGTTCTCAAAATTCCGAAAAGAAAGTATTACCATCGTCATGTCTGTCTATCAGTCCGTCTGTCCCACTGCACAGAACCTGTCGGCTCCCACTGGACGGAGTTTCGAAACTTGAGGGCTGTTTGAACGTGCATCTTCCTCATGAAATAATGTGAAATGCCAACTTGATGCAACTAGGTGATTTTAATGATGTATTCTTAGCTCTACATGTTTCGGGTACATATGCCCATCATCAGGAGCGTTAGATGTTGAGTTGCAGCGTATGGTTTTCTGCACCGAGTTTGTGGATGGGTGGCGGTCTTGAGAGTCGCTGGGTAGGTCGTGTGTACGGTGCGGATGGTGTAGTGCACAACTTCCAATGCTCCTGATGATTGGCGTATGTACCCGAAACACGTCGAGCTAAGAATACATCAATAAAATTGGCTTGTTGCATCAAGTTGGCATTTCACTTTATTTCAGGAGTTTCGAAATTCTGTCGAGAAAATGAAATTTTTATTAAAATCTTACAAGAATAACTGTAACTTTACATGAAGACCTCTGTACGTTTATGGCAGTATGTAACTGAATTCTTCTTAAAGCGAGAAACGTTTTAGATAAAAGTTGTAGAAAAATCAACAAACATATTATGTTCAATAAGGTTTTTTGTCCCCCGAATTTCGTGCCGTTTATGAGAAAGTGTTAAAAATATTGTGCAGCCGGACAGGCCACAAATGATAATTCAGTACGGCGCATGCGCTTTGCATGCCGGATAATTAAGGTTACAGACACACTCAGGATATGAAATACTCATCGCTCTTCCACTGCTCCAATTGCTACACGAAAGCGCCTCAATATTGCGTCATAGGTGTATTGACTCTCTTGTATGCTCACAAGCACAAAAAGGGGGAGCCAAGTGGTAACTGCATGTGCCACCTGTTCTGAGATGTATAAACTCAGTGTTTTATCCATACTGAAGGCTGTTAAATGATAGGACATTTCAGTGGGGACGCCATTCTCTATGGGGTACAAACTGAATCTGTATTAATTTCAGTCTTTAATGTTTTACCCTTTGGTTTTTTATCGAAGAGTTACGTTGAGTAAAGTTCAGGACACTGTTTGAAAGACCCATTCGTTTTGTGAAACGTCTGACCTTTGCTTCCATGTTGTATATGTCACTCAAGAAAGAAAATGTTTGGGGGTGGGTTGGGGGGTGTTCACATTTCGGAATACTTGAACTAAATGTCTTGTTCGTCCGAGGTCTGTTGGGTTAAAGAGCAAATACTTTTTGTAATAATAAGTAACTTACAAATTAATACCAGTTTAACAGATTGTGCTAACCCAACAACCGGTAGGCGAAACCGTAGGTTTAACGTCGCGAATTCCATTGCCCACCACTCAGTACACTCTTCAGGGTACTGGTGCCATCCAGTCATGCGTGATAGTGTTGGGCAATGGCAACCTACACACAGTACAGCCACTCTCCGAGAGATGGCACCTCGTCTACATAATCTGGCGAGAGGACGGAGTAATAGCCGAAGATTATGCAAATTGCTCGACTCAATGAACAACTTTCTATGCAAATTATCTTAACGACTTGCATGGATTGTGCTCGTCGTTTGAATATGCATTCCACCGTATATTGAATTATCGTATCAGGATAATCGCCCTAGTAAGAGAGATACCGCCACTTACTTGATAGGCACAGACGATTTTTGTAATTACTCGTCTGACGTATTCGCAGGATCCAATTTATTTCCACATTGACTTACACCGCTGCAGGCTTGAATAATTTGAAGCGACATCCAGCCATACCCCACTGTTGCTAAACATAAAGAGCTGTGTACCTCTTTCGCTGTTCTCACTTCAGAATGTGTTGACCTTGAGACGCCGTGAATATCCTTAGTAAAGATATCTTAATTTTTTGAAAAATACTTCCACGATCCCAATAAATTATTATTATTATTATTGTACACAGTTTGTGTAAATATGTGAGCTTAGTTAGTGTTTTTGAATATCTTATTTGTGGAAGTTGGAAAAATTATATAATTTTTTATTATAGAATTTATTATTATTTTCATTTTGAAAAGTCGTGTTATTTGAAGTAAGTTTACCTATACACAGCTTGATGAGAAGCTCTTAATTGCGAGTCTTGTGCTAATTATGTATTAATCAACCCATAATTAGTATTAGTAATAGGCCTGGGAGTGGTGCTGAATTAGGTTATGAAATGTTGGAGAGAAATATTTTCCCCTTTGTCATCTTGTCCTCTCCAGCTATTTCAGAATATTGGTTTCATCGTAGCGTAACATCCTTCTGGTACAGTAACATAAACACTTAATGTGCCTTGTACACAGGATAGTTGATTTTACAGTTACATGCCCTTAAAGTGTTGTGCATACAGAATAACGTGCTGGACAGTGCCATAAGTGTCCTGCAAAACAAGAAAAATTATTTGAGTCTACATAATTATTATTACTTGATTTGAGGTTGTCAGTGCTGTGTTGAAGATTAAGTTCTGATGAAAGACGATACATCGTAAAGAAGTTTGGCTCCTCCTTCACACTCAGTGCAGTCCAAGAAATGTGACACTCTTCTAAGAAAACTTAATTCTTCATAATCATGACTACCAAACGTGATAAAGGGTACATACATACTTGTAGAAATTTCATATGACATAACAGTTTTGGTGCTTATTTAGAATTCACGTTCTATATATTAATTGAAACGCAATAAAATAAAATTTCTCTTACTCCCAGTTTATAAGTCCCAAACTAAACTCAACACCATTTTCCTAAGTCACCAAGACACAGAAGTACCAGACCTCGAACAGTAGGTCCGTTTCATGTACGTAGACACCCTTCTTCCAGCTATTTATCAAATACAAAAATTGTAATGGCAGAATTTACTTTAATAATCAAAGTAGATTTATAATGAATACTTAATCTTCAACTTAGCACTATTACAAAATCTTTTAAATTAGCAACTTTCGAATATCCACAAGGCCAGGGCCCTCTCTGTCACCAGCATACTTTTTGTATCCCGCAACACCAATAATAAACCTGACGGTTATCAACTGCTATAAAGTTGCGCGGTTGTCCTTTTATTATGTGCAGTGTGTATGAAGTCTTGGCGGAGTTACGAGGTCATTCGAACATCACAAAGCTACGAAACGATTTGTGCTTTAATCATCCAAATAATGACTCTCTCTCAATGGCCTTTTTAGGGTGTTTCTGATTTAACTCTTATAATAAAGTATTTGGAAGCTACGAAGAACCCCTAAAATAATAGTTTGCTGATAAAGGAGACATTATATACGAAAGAAGTAATAACGTAGCTCATAGTCACCCAGTTTCTATAGCCTCAGTAATACACTCTGTAACCACAGTACAGCATCTCTCATAAGGTAAGTGACCTCACAGTCTACGGAAATAATTGTAGACGAAGCTACGCAAAATATCAATTGAAGGGAATAATAAATTCAAGACATTTAACTAAATGGCTACCTAATTCCCTAACAAATTGCCTGGCCGCCGCAGTTCTCGTTCCACAATTGTAAAATATTACAACATCACCCGCAGTATGAAACGAGTTCTAAACATTTATGGCTTCTCTTTTATGCCGTAATACGAGCGGGCAAATTAACATGTACATTTGCAAAAAACCAATTTGATACATTCCAGTGGTTTGGTGGCAAATCTCATGGACTGGTACTGAAGGAGTCCGGGCTCCGTTTCCCATCATTGCCACTGTTCTTAGAAGAAAGCTGTCACTGTAATAACACCTGAAGATGAGAAAACGGTGAACCTCGAAAGTCATTCATGCTGCTACGCTTCAGACAAAGTCAAAATTAGTTTGGTTATAATTTATTATCCAGCCTTCCACGGTGTTAGAAAATTTTTAAAATTCCGAATTTCCTTTTACGCATTTTTCAATCCTGCACTGAGCCATTTCAACTGGAAACTCATTTTAAGGTAGGAGGAAGTCGGTAACATTATTCCTTGCTTAGACTTCAATTTCTGAGTACCTGATTGCATAATACTGGATCAGTTCTTCAATTATTACTTACTGCTGAAGTCAAGTTATTATTACACAGAAATGTGTAAGACGTGGACGCACATTTTAGGTGTTTTAGCATCGATGGAGTGGGCACTGACAAATTTAGAGTATTCTATTTGAGTCACTTCTGTTCCTTTTTTTACAAGTTACTGCGTGATGAAAACTAGATGCGCACCCATTACTTTGGTTAGGAGCTACTCATTAATAACATGTAGTGTGTCATAACATTGTAACACTGCTTTGGTTCAATATGTAATCACATTATTGTGTAAATCGTGATGAAGTGCAAATAACGCTCTCAACATAAAATTTAATGTAGGTTTACGACTCACGCATTTACTGCTGCGGATAACAGGGAGCCTGTGAATCCTAACCAAGGGAAGAACATTTTCCTGTCTAGCACCAACCTTATGTCATCAAATATTACTTAGCAATAAGCTGTGACGTCCGTCTTCCAACATCGCCGTCCTAGTGTGCATGCCACTACTGCGCACACTGCGAGGCACATGATAGGCGCGTTCACATTCTGGTGGAGCGCCTATTATAAAGTCTGTTATTCGTCTACCCATTAATCAGTCAGCCAGCCAACCAGCCAGTCAGTCAGCCAGTCTCTCTCTCTGCTCACATGTTAAATTTCAAGAACAATGTAGTGATTTTTAGAAGAATCTGGCACTGAATTGAAATAAGGAAAAAGTCGAGCAATTTATGTTTGCGGTGGTTGTGGATAATTTTAAAAACCGCTTTAAATAAATATCTGCATGTGTTTCTGTCTGCATCGCGAACGTAATTTACCAAATAATTATCAGATTGAAAAGTACCGAAAACAATATTTAGAGAAAAATGCATCGCCCGTTTTATGTCCAATACAGCCTATTTTTTAAATGCTGGATATTCTCGACGTGTAATTAGACTAAACAGACGCTATGTTTACACTTCCTAAAATGCATGCAGTACAGTCAGGTATGTTTCCGCGTGAGATACAAAAGAAAATACTTTTCTCTATTTATATTACTTCGAAATCAGATTTGTTTGTATCAGAATGTTGTGCTGTCTTAGAATCGACTTTGAAGCTATATTGCAACTGTAAAATATTTAATTATTTGCAGTACATGTAGTGACACTGGGCATTAATACTGTATATCTTTTTATCGAAAGTACTGGAATTACTTCTTGCCACCATCAGTAGCATTTCATATGAAACTAATTTAACAGCTTCGTGTAAATGTTAATATCTTTGTATTATTATTATATATTTTATTCTTATGGAAAGATTTAATATTTTTGTTCATTATTCAATCAACCTTTTAAAGCCTACTCGTTAACAACCTTTAAAGCCTACTCGTTACGTGACGCACCAACAGGTATAACATTCAACAACTGTATTTACGTGTTTTGTATTTATATAAGAACAAACAGCGACTTGTGCCACTTACAGCATTAATTGATTGGTTTTTATAACCGAGATGAAAAGTGTTTATTGCGCGGCACGAACTGGGTCTTTAAATAAAGCTGCCTGCGCTTCGTCTTTAAATGGTTAAATTAAGACCTCTTTATCCGCAGATTAAATAAGTGAAAAATTTTCTATCGCTTGCAGGATATATCTTAACTTTCCTACATTAACTATATTTCTCTTTTATTATTAACGAAAACAACATGTGTGTTCACATGTTATTCATTATTCCTGCTACACGCAAATTTTAAATACATTTTATATGTTCAAAATTTCGTTAAGTTTTTGGCTTGCCTTTAGTTTGTGAGACGATTCCTGGGCTTCATATTTTATGTATTGCACGGACGAAAATTAAGGTATTTGGAAAATAAAATTTCATGACGTACCTTCCTGTACTCATCCATAGAGGGTGAGAATATTTATCCGCATTTGTGAGGAAAAACCAAAAGTAATTTGAACTTATGTCCAGTTGATGTACTGACGGACTGCAAAACTGTGACTTTGACGCAGACAAAACTTTCACTAAGAAAAACTACGATTCACCACGCATGCTTATCTTACAAAACAATTTTAAGCTTAATTCGACTTGATATTTGACCGACATCTGAATCCCAACGAATAAAAACGAAAACTACAGACGTGGCACTTGAAAGGCACTTTGTCAGCAACCTACTCTTAGGCAGAAATGTTGCTAATGCCTTTCTATTGAGTTACTGAATGTGTCCTGCAGACTCTTTTACTGTGTACCGAAGACTGATATTGATCCAGAAGCGTAAGCCGTGGTATGATATTAGAATTCAGGTTGCAGATTCTATCTGAGTCCAAGGGATTATATTTCTTTTCGGTTTCTTCCATACTTGTGAGGTAAAAAGTAGGGAAGGGAGATAAAGAATTGTAGGAAGAAGGGAAGAAAGTTTGTGGTTGCAATTATCAGGTGACTTAGAGACCGGAGCTTAAATCCCACGTAACCGTAACGCGAGTCCGTGAGGACACGAAAGTTTTGAGCTCTGATAGGCCTATGTGTTCTCTCACCAACATCAAGTTCGAACCCAAAAAACCCATTGTTTTATAGTTGAAACTCATGAGCAGCTCTTGGTAGAATTTCCGATTATGACATGAGGTTATTCTAGATTTAGTGTCATACAAATATTGCTCCTTGCCTAAACGCGATTTTGTTCCAAAGCCAACGCAAGAGCTTGATTAGCCTACTCCATTACTGCATTTGTCAAATGTTATGAGTTTTTCTTCGTTTTTCAAATAATTTAAACAGAATGGTAGGGATGGTCTTCACAGGTAGATTTCCAAATGCAACGTAGTGTGAACTTCATGTTCCGACCAAAGTACTTCTCGGGAAAGGCTACAATCCCACCGTTTCGTTGGATACTTAGAGTCTTCTAATGTTGTAAGGTATCAGAAAACTCAGGAAAAACTGGTCGAGGTCGAACCAGGAAATATCAAGGATATTTAGTAACAACTGTTAGGCTCTTCTACGCTTACGGTTTTCACGTAATACTGTAGTAAGCAGTCGTTAAATTGCAATGCAAAACTTCAAGAATGGGAGGATAAATGGGTGATGGTGATTTTCGCTTGGAGCAAAAGATCAAAATCCAATGTTTGGGTAAACCTATTTCTGTACTGTGTCGTTAAATTTGTACTAGTTTGTCACTTCAACAGTTCGACAAGCAGTGCATTCCAATGGACAAATTTTATATTTCTGTCTAAATGTTAAACTTTGCCATGATATATTTTATCAATTTTCAGTTTTCATGTAGAGGGTCCTGCATAAATAACTGACGATTTGGCAACACAGCTGTGAGTGGAACCATTGGCGTGTGGAATTTGTCCTTGAGCGCCCTTCTAGTGAGACTCAAAGCATTTCAGTTGCCATGGAGTGCTGGTCTGTAAAACATCGGGCTTTCGCTGTGGAGACGTATTTCTAAAACAACGATTCTGTCGTTGTGACTCAGCAGATATTTCGTCGGCACTTCAATATTCATCGGAACGACAGTGTCCCTAGTCGCAATACTGTACTGTTGTGGGTGAGAAACTGCAGAGAAACAGCGTCTGCCCCCCCAAAAAGGAAACCTCCAGGAAGAGAGATTTCACTTATAAATCCTGAGAACTTCGAAAAATTGCGTCAGGCTTTTGTCAGAAGTCCTCCGCTTGCGGGAATGTGCTGATAAAAGGGGACGCCACCTTACAGACACTACATTCAGGAAATGAATATTGTAATTAAAATGCTTTGAGATAAAGATAATTTTAGTAATAAATTCACGTAAAAAGATAGTATACTTTTCATTTTATTGTAACTTAAAAATCGTCAGGTTTTTCTGCCGGACCCTGTATTAGTTTTTTGGCCCTTCCCTGTTAGAATTCTCACAAAAATAGTATTATCAGACATGTAGTTTGTCTCTTTGAACTCGCGTACAGTTCAATCGCAAAATCTCCATCTACAAGGAAACATGCAACATAGAAACCCAAGGTAATAGGTGACTGTTGCTAGTGGGGTGTCAATATGCAGTACTGACGGACGAGCTGAACAATTATAGTATTTCAGACGCACGGCCATTGCAATCAGCAATTAGTCCTTTTGTATCATACTTAATTACTAGCATTAATTATACAATCTTTGAATTTTGTGATGCGCTAACGTGATTTTATTTGAGCCTGGGATTAGACTTGGTATGATATTTATTTACTGCAAATGGGTTTCCACCCGGTAAACTTATATAGCAGTGGTAGGTAAACTTGTAGTTTTACCTATATTGAAAGTTTTGGAACATATTCTTGATTTTTCAGATTGCTGTATATCAGAAAAAAAAAAGGATTTCAGGTCCACAAAAACAAAAAACAAAAATAAAAAAGGACCCTGGTTTTTAAGCGGGTGATGCAGGAAATAAGTGTTGGAATTTAGTAAGTGTAATTTAGCCACGTACTAACTGTTGGAATAAATGCTGAGGAATACGATTCAGTAAACAAACATTAAAAGGAAAGTCTTGGCTTAATGTCAGGGTTTTGGAAGATGACTAAAGCGTTCTTGGTCTTCTTGAATTTAATAACAAGTCTTGAACTCATCATCCACCTCTCTGCAGAAAGTCTACTTTCTTCAGCTTAACACTGTCATCCATCTTGGGGGGGGGGGGGGGGTAAGGGGAAATAAAAAAAGAAAAAATAAAGGTCATGGCGGAAGGACATTTTTCATTGCACGCTCCAGAATCATTATAGTAAAAATTCCATTGCGGTGCTCCTTTGGGAAATAATATGGGGCCGCTCGTAATCCGCAGTTATAAATGAATTCGGCCGTTTAAATATAAGGTTATTTAAGCTTGTGAGCCATGCTAGGTTTCAACTCAATTCAAAAGGCAACTATATGGGAGTATCCCACTAAACATTTAACCTTTAGTAAAATATAATGCTTATGGTAGCAAATGCGTTTCTTCTTCAGCTATAACACCTTTTTCCACGAATGTTTAACATTACGGGGATTTTCACCCTTGGCACTTTTCTTTATAGTGCTGTATTCTTGGTTATAAGGGTAAACATAGGCTGAGACTAGGGTGAAGTAGAAGTGGGGGGTTTAAGGGGGGTTAGAGGAGCAAGAAGAAAAATATATGTTTTCGAGAGGAAACCAAGAAATGCTTCTGGAATCATCTATTATCTCGTCTTATAACTCGGAACTTCGCCTTCATGACGACATTGCTGCAATGTGGGTATTGTTTTCGTAACTGCGAAATTTCTAAATAGTAAGCAAATATGAAAGTATGAAAGTGTCCCTCTTACTGCTGCTATTTTCTCAATCATTAAAAGAATATTTTCATTTAACGTCCCAACTAAATGCACGTGACATTACTTACACTTCATTCCGACATGTTGCGGCATAACAGTGCTATATTCAGGGAGTACATATGAGGCGTAACAACATTTGTAGTAAACTGGATTTTATCACCGAATTTCATAATTTTCAGCACCTTCCTCTGCTAATACCTGTGAGTACACAGATAAACTGGCCGGGTAGCTCAGTCGGTATAGCGACTGAGCTACGGGCTGGGCGGTCCATGATCGAATCCCAGTGAGGACGAGATTTTCCGCCCGTCCAGACCGGCTCTGGGGCCCACTCAGTCTCTTGTAAAATGGGTACCGGGTCTTTCCCGGGGGTAAATTGCGGCCGGGGCGTGCTGCTGACCACTCACCCTCTTCTAGTGCCGCGGTCATGGAAGAGTAGAGTTATACCTCTACCCACCCTCTGGGTCACAACGGACCTCTAACGGGATCACTTTACCTTTTATATAGATAAAATATGTAAATTTTCGAATGTACCGTAAACCCCGTGTGTTCCAATAATATTATAATGCATTTAAATTTAAATATATTTAAAATATATAAAATATAATTAGAGACGATGTATTGTAAAATATCTATAAATGATGTCCACAATACATTAAAAATTCACACTTTTATCTACTTACTAACTCATATTAACAGCAGAATGTACTGAAGATTATGAAATTCAGAGATTTAAGTCACTTTACTGTAAATGCTTTTAAACATGCTATGTACCCCCTGAAGGTGGCATTGTTATGTCGAAATATGTCAGAGTGAAATGACGATTCCAGGCCAGTCCACGTGGGGTTTGTGGTGGACGAAGTGGCAATGAAACTTGCTTTCTATGAGTGCTTCATATTTCCTCTGCCAGTATCACTGTACCGGTGCTCAATTGTTACTCTTTTGTCATCGGATATTACATAGTCTCAGAAAATTCCAACGTTGTTAAACAACAAGTTCGCAGCGCGTGAAGCTGTACCTCCACGCCAACGAATGCCTTCGTGGTAAGGAGATTTGTTAAGTACAGAGATATATTTAATTTTTCTTCTTTTTTAATTTTGTAGGCCTAAGTGGACCTAAATTAATTGCATTCAGAGGCATTACATTAGTTTTTTTTGCCACATAATTTACTTCCAACTCGGGCCTAGGCCAATTCGAAATGTCAGGGACAACAAATATTCAGGTTATGGTTTGGACACCAAGTAGCCTTCTTGGTGCTCGCTGGCGCCTATTGTGTACCCTGAAGATGGAGACGGCAGGTACACCCGAATCATCGGTAATCAACCATAGGACTACACCGTGTTTCACTCGCGAAGATCACTGTGTAAGAATTCAACATTATCAGCAAGTCAAAACTCATGTAAGAATAGAGCTAAGCAGTATGAATCCCCAAGGCCGATCCCAGTGGCCGCGCGGTGTAAGGTGTAGGTTAGCTGCCGCTTGTCTGCTGAGATTGTGGGTTCGAACCCCGCCGGGGGAATGGATGTCTTTCTCTTGTTAGTGATGTGTGTTGTCAGGTAGAGGTCTCTGTGTCGGGCTAGTCATTCGTCCAGAGGAGTCTTACCGAATGTGTTGCGTCGTTGTGAGTGATCTAGAAACCTCATGAATGAGGAAACCATGGCCCACTTTGGGCCTCAGCGCCACGAAAAAAAAAAGACTCCCCCAGACCAACAGCAGCTACCACCGTTTTCATGCTGTCGACACAAGACGTTATTGTAGTAGGTTTGACCTTCCATAATCTTCTGCTCTTGTTCATAAGGAAGGAGTAATGATGTTTCAGTGGCTGCCTGACCAAAATTAACATTGATAGATTTGTAATTGCCTTCCTTCAAAATATGAAGTTTTTGGAACCTGATGAAGTGCAGTTAGAATAAAGAACACTTCTACCAGACTATACGGCGTTAGATTCTGGAAGACTATTATTTTCAATATTAATTTTAATTGAATGGTAGTATTTGTGATTGTATATAACTTCACAATACGGTGTCTATATGAAGCCAGAAATGTATTTTAAAATTGAACAGCTTTGTTCTGTTTTTAAGAAGTTATATTAGCACACAAAGTTACTGTGTATTTACACCGTAGCATGCAGCTGATATTCTTTTAGTTTTTACATTAAAAACTTTGTATTATGCACTAATGGAACTTGTTGAGCAAAGTGTACCTCGGCGTAATTAATTAATCCTTCTATCAAGTACCAAGCTATATAATACCGTACCATTACTGAAACCTCGTCTGTTCGTTCGGTCACAGTAACAATGGCGCCGAGGAACAATGGAAACACATGAAGACTGTAAACACAAAGGGGATGACAATATTTCAACCAAGTTGTGGAAATTACAACAGAGGTATCGTGCGAACACGCTCTTACTTTAAGGCAAGTTCAGCGAAAAGGTTCTGTTTTATGCAGTATAATCTTTGTGGGTTACATTTGGATGTTTTCTCTCAGCTAGTCTCTTGTGGCCATACATACATGTATGTATTGAATGTTAGAAGATCAAAATAGCATGTAATATATAACGGTGTATTAGCTATATCTTGAGCATACAGGACATGCCGTCACGTGTTACGCTCGCATTTGGGAATAGTGTGAGTATGTAAATTCATTCCCGGTTACTCCAAAAATATCTTACAAATGTCAGCTTACGATATTAGGGGTCAATGATTTGTAGTAATTTAAAACACTATTCTCTCTTTCCCCTTTTAAAAATATTTCTTTACAGCTGTTCATCTGTATATTGGTGTTCCGTAAATATATCCAGTTCTCACCACAGTTCAGGTCATTACGAAGATTGTCTTTTATCTCGGCTTTCTTTGATGTTTTATTGTTCTGTGTTGCCACTTTTCTCAACTGTTGCCCTTTCATATTTTAATATATTTTTATATCGTTTATACGTAATACGATTTAGAGGAATAACCACTTGAAATTTTAATATTTTTTCTATATATGGCTCCTGTGTTTACTGATTTTTTCTGAAATATTTTTAATCCCTTAATAGTTAGTATGTAGTGGCAGAATCCTCTTCAGTTGCAATGATTTTATGCGGACGTAGGCTTACAAAAAATCTGCACAATTATGAAGTCCCTAAAACTTTAATCTTATTACTGAGATGTGGAGAAAAGTTTCCCTCGCACTCTTGTCGGGCTACAAATGGATTTAAATCTGAGTATAAATTGCTTCTACACACGTTCATGTCTTATTTCAGTACAGGTTACGGCAATCACTTTTAAGAAATAAGACTCTTTTATATTCTAATAGTGTGTTGTGCCTGTTAGAAGACCATAATGAAGAGCTGTTTCATTCACTCTTTCCTTCATTCACTCGTTCGTTCATTCCCTTATTCACTAATTCTGTAGTCTGTTTTACGACAGGTCCATTTCCTCTTCCAAGGCGACTTATAACTGTCTCTGGATGTGTAATTCCTGCACATTCTGTGTGTGTGTGTGTGTCTAGGTAAGTGGTGCATCCAAAAAGTGATGTGTTCAACAGTTTCAGGCTCTTGGTAACTTTTGTGATATTTGTTATATTGTTATGATGAAAGCATGACACAGAACCAGCGTTTCTATTATTGCAGTCTTACAGTTGTTTAACCCTTTAAAAGTATATTTTTCCCACATGTGTGATACACCAAAAGCATCCTTTCTGTCTCTGTATTTTTGTATTGCTAATATAAAGGATCCTAGATTCCAAATTTTAAACCTCCTTGTCGCAAGAAAAGTTGAGATGTATTTTGTTTTCTAATTTTTTCCATTAATTAATATTGTTTTTCTCTTTTATGCAGTTTGTAAAATTTTGACCCTCGCTTCATTGTTAAGTGCTTTTTATGTATTGGCAGTACTGCTTGAGAAAAGTACTCAATTACGATTTAATTTAAACCGTTTAGAATTTAAAGCGCAATATCCCTGCCCATAATTTCAAGCATATTTTGATTAATGTATTTAAATACAAAATTACAGTTTCATCGCGGGTATACTTGTTCTCCATATTCACTAATTTTGTAGTTTTAGGTTTACAGTGCTGCAGTCCACCGACGCTGCGAGCAGCATCTTCAGATTTTTAAATAGTTCCAATACAGGAAATTATCTACCTTGATATTTTTAAGACGGTGTTTGGTATTTTGCTCACAGTTCCTGTTACCTTTTTATAAAAATTTTGATTTTAGTTTTGCTTACGTTTGTTCTGTTCGCCATTTACGTGTTATGACTACTATCACAACAATCACTATCGTCACTTCACCTTCGTAAACTCTACAGGCTTTTTACTTTTCTAACCTG
>Ga0123352_10010963_pt1 | contig 14262 bp, 24 predicted proteins | sample TergutLab28metaG_FD_89700 | JGI IMG/M metagenome (GOLD analysis project Ga0123352, IMG submission 89700) | Labiotermes labralis P1 segment gut microbial communities from Petit-Saut dam, French Guiana - Lab288 P1 | ecosystem: Host-associated > Arthropoda: Insects > Digestive system > Gut ... | reverse complement strand
GAACTGTGGTCTGCTCCTCCGCGGCACCAAGCGCGAGGACGTCGAGCGCGGTCAGGTCGTCGTGAAGCCGGGTTCGGTCACGCCGCACACCGTCTTCGAGGGCACCGCGTACATCCTGTCCAAGGACGAGGGTGGCCGTCACAACCCGTTCTACGCGAACTACCGTCCGCAGTTCTACTTCCGCACCACCGACGTGACCGGCGTCATCACCCTCCCCGAGGGCACCGAGATGGTCATGCCGGGCGACACCACCGACCTCCACGTTGAGCTGATCCAGCCCATCGCCATGGAGGAGGGCCTCGGCTTCGCCATCCGTGAGGGTGGCCGCACCGTGGGTGCCGGCACCGTCACCAAGATCATCAAGTAATTTCGATTACTTCGATCTCCGCAAGAGGGGGTCGGGCCTTCGGGCCCGGCCCCCTCTTCCGTTTGTCCGGCGGCGCGGCGTCCGACCGCGGCTCGCCGCATCCCTCGCGATCGTCATTCTTCTATGCAAGATAGATGCAACAAGTGTTATGCTGAGTCCGTCGCGAGCTTCAGACGAGATCTCCACCACCGGGCGGGGGCCGGGCTCGCGCGAGCCGCTCACGAGGCGGTCTCGAGAGAGGATGTGTGACCCCATGGCCGCCAAGGTGCTTCCGGCGAACGGTGTTCGATGGGCGGGGCGTGGTCTCGCGGCCGCCGCAGCGGCGGCCGGTCTGCTGGCCGCCGTCGCATTGACGGCCTCGCCGGCGCATGCCGCCGCCGATGCGGTCGTGACCGACGACGGCATCGCGAACCGCGTCGAGCCGATCGTTCCCGTGACGGATGACGCCATCGTGGGCATCTCCGACACGATCGTGCCGATCTCCGAGGGCGCCGGGGCCGAGGTCGCGGCGTGGCAGCTCCCCGTCTTCGGCGGTGCCGTCGCGCTGCTCGCGGCCGGCGCCATGGTGACAGTGAGCATCGGCGGGCGCGGGGTGAAGAAGCGCACGTAGCCCGGGTGGGCGACGGCGGGGCGGCTCGAGGGTTCGGGCCGCCCCGTTCGCGACACGCCCGGGTTGCAGCATTGCGGTCGATCTGGCAAACTTGTATGGTTCAACACTTCGATCGAGTGGCTTCGCGCCCCGGTCGAATCACTGCCAGGCAGTGCATAGCCGCCAGTTCATGGTTCGGGCTAGGCCGCAGGCAGCAGAACACCTCGCTGAAATCCGCTGCTGGAAAACGGGGCACTTCTGTGCGCTGCACTCGGCCGCGGGCTCGGCGTTGACAAACGAACAGTGGTGCAGAACCACGAGCTTCGAGCGGCAAACCACTCGGAGCACGTCGCGTCCAATGCGAGCCGGAAGCTCGTACGACGCCTTACATGAGAGCGAGTCAGTGATGGCGGGACAGAAGATCCGCATTCGACTGAAGTCGTATGACCACGAGGTCATCGACACCTCGGCACGCAAGATCGTCGACACGGTGACCCGCGCGGGTGCCAGCGTCGTCGGCCCGGTGCCGCTTCCGACCGAGAAGAACGTGGTCGTCGTGATCCGTTCGCCCCACAAGTACAAGGACAGCCGCGAGCACTTCGAGAAGCGCACGCACAAGCGCCTTATCGACATCATCGACCCGACGCCCAAGGCCGTCGACTCGCTCATGCGTCTCGACCTGCCGGCCGACGTCAACATCGAGATCAAGCTGTAAGGGGGCCCGCGAACATGTCTGCAAAGACCAAGAACGTCAAGGGCCTGCTGGGCAAGAAGCTTGGGATGACCCAGGTCTGGGACGAGAACAACAAGCTCATCCCCGTGACCGTCGTCGAGATCACTCCGAACGTGGTCACCCAGGTCCGCACCCCCGAGGTCGACGGCTACGACGCCGTTCAGATCGCGTACGGCCAGATCGACCCCCGCAAGGTCAACAAGCCCTCCGCCGGCCACTTCGAGAAGGCCGGCGTCACCCCGCGTCGCCACCTGACCGAGGTTCGCACCGCTGACGCCGCTGAGTACTCGCTCGGCCAGGAGCTCACCGTCGGTGAGACCTTCGAGGCCGGCCAGCTCGTCGACGTCGTCGGCACCAGCAAGGGCAAGGGCTTCGCGGGTGTCATGAAGCGCCACAACTTCCAGGGTGTTTCGGCCTCGCACGGTTCGCACCGCAACCACCGCCACCCCGGTTCGATCGGCGCTTCGTCGACCCCGAGCCGTGTCTTCAAGGGCATGCGCATGGCCGGCCGCATGGGCGGCGAGCGCGTCACCGTTCTGAACCTCACGGTTCACTCGGTCGACGCCGAGAAGGGCCTGCTGCTCGTCAAGGGCGCCGTCCCCGGTGCTCGCGGCCGCATCGTCTTCGTCCGCAACGCTGTGAAGGGAGCCTGACCATGGCTACTCTCGACGTCCTCGACGCGAAGGGCAAGAAGGCCGGCTCCGTCGAGCTGCCTTCGGAGGTCTTCGACGTCCAGACCAACGTTCCGCTGATCCACCAGGTCGTCGTCGCTCAGCTTGCTGCCGCCCGTCAGGGCACGCACAAGACCAAGAACCGCGGCGAGGTCTCCGGTGCTGGTCGCAAGCCGTTCAAGCAGAAGGGCACCGGCCGCAGCCGTCAGGGTTCGGTCCGTGCGCCTGAGCACACCGGCGGTGGCGTCGTGCACGGCCCGGTGCCGCGCAAGTACGACCAGCGCACCCCCAAGAAGATGATCGCCGCCGCTCTGCTCGGTGCCATCTCGGACCGTGCCCGTGCCGGCCGCCTGCACGTTGTGCAGACCGTGGCCGTCGACGGCCCGTCGACCAAGACCGCGAAGGCGCTTCTCGAGGGCCTCGGCGCTCGTAAGAACGTGCTCGTCGTGCTCGACTCGTCTGACGACGCCGGCTGGCTCTCGGTCCGCAACCTGCAGAACGTCCACGTTCTCGCAGCGGACCAGCTGAACGCGTACGACGTGCTCGTCAGCGACGACGTCGTGTTCACGCAGGTCGCGTTCGACACGTTCGTCGCCGCCAAGACCAAGAAGCAGGAGGTGACCAAGTAATGGCCACCAACAAGGACCCGCGCGACGTCATCATCGCTCCGGTCGTCAGCGAGAAGAGCTACGGCCTGATCGACGAGGGCAAGTACACCTTCGTCGTCGACACGCGCTCCAACAAGACCGAGATCAAGCTCGCCATCGAGTCGATCTTCAAGGTCGAGGTCGCTTCGGTGAACACCCTGAACCGTCAGGGCAAGACCCGCCGCACCCGTTTCGGCACCGGCAAGCGCAAGGACACCAAGCGCGCCATCGTCACGCTCAAGTCCGGTTCCATCGACATCTTCACGGCTGTCGGCTAGGAGCAGAGGAAGAACTATGGCTATCCGTAACTACAAGCCCACGACCCCGGGTCGTCGCGGTTCGTCCGTTGCCGACTTCGCTGAGATCACCCGATCGACGCCCGAGAAGTCGCTGCTTCGTCCGCTGTCGAAGACCGGTGGTCGCAACAACCAGGGCCGCATCACGACCCGTCACATCGGTGGTGGCCACAAGCGTCAGTACCGCGTCATCGACTTCCGTCGCAATGACAAGGACGGCGTGAACGCCAAGGTCGCTCACATCGAGTACGACCCGAACCGTACCGCGCGCATCGCGCTGCTGTACTTCCTCGACGGCACCAAGCGCTACATCCTGGCCCCCAACGGCCTGAAGCAGGGCGACGTCGTCGAGTCGGGTGCGAACGCCGACATCAAGCCGGGCAACAACCTGCCGCTGCGCAACATCCCGACCGGTACCGTCGTGCACGCGATCGAGCTGAAGCCGGGCGGTGGAGCCAAGCTGGCCCGTTCCGCCGGCGCTTCGGTCCGTCTCGTCGCGAAGGACGGCCCCTACGCCCAGCTGCGCCTCCCCTCGGGCGAGGTCCGCAACGTCGACGCGCGCTGCCGCGCCACGATCGGCGAGGTCGGCAACGCCGAGCAGTCCAACATCAACTGGGGCAAGGCCGGCCGTCTGCGCTGGAAGGGCGTTCGCCCGACCGTCCGTGGTGTCGCCATGAACCCGATCGACCACCCGCACGGTGGTGGTGAGGGCAAGACCTCCGGTGGTCGCCACCCGGTCAGCCCCTGGGGTCAGGCCGAGGGCCGTACCCGCCACGCGAACAAGGAAAGCGACAAGCTCATCGTTCGTCGCCGCCCCACCGGTAAGAAGCGGAAGTAGGAGAACTAGAAGATGCCCCGCAGTCTCAAGAAGGGCCCCTTCGTCGACGACCACCTGCTTCAGAAGGTGGTTCGACAGAACGAGGTCAACTCGAAGAACGTGATCAAGACGTGGTCGCGCCGTTCGATGATCGTCCCGGCCATGCTCGGCCACACCATCGCGGTGCACGACGGTCGCAAGCACATCCCGGTGTTCGTCACCGAGACCATGGTCGGTCACAAGCTCGGCGAGTTCGCTCCGACCCGCACCTTCCGTGGACACGAGAAGGACGACAAGAAGGGTCGTCGCCGCTAACCCGGCGACGTTAGGAGGAGAAGAAATGGTGGAGTCGATCGCACGCGTGCGACACATCCGCATCACGCCTCAGAAGGCTCGTCGCGTCGTCAACCTGATCCGCGGCAAGCAGGCGCAGGAGGCCCTGGCCATCCTGAAGTTCGCGCCCCAGAGCGCAAGCGAGCCCGTGTACAAGCTGGTCGCTTCGGCCATCGCCAACGCTCGCGTCAAGGCAGATGCCACGAACCAGTACCTGGACGAGCAGGACCTTTACGTGAGCCGCGCGTTCGTCGATGAGGGCACCACCCTCAAGCGTTTCCAGCCGCGTGCTCAGGGTCGTGCGTTCCGCATCAACAAGCGCACCAGCCACATCACCGTGGTCCTGGCCACTCCGGAAGAAGGGAAGAAGTAATGGGTCAGAAGGTCAACCCCTACGGCTTCCGTCTGGGCATCACCACCGACCACGTGTCGCGTTGGTTCTCGGACTCGACCAAGCCCGGTCAGCGTTACGCCGACTACGTCGGCGAGGACATCAAGATCCGCCAGCTGCTGCTGAAGACGCTCGACCGCGCCGGCGTCTCGCGCATCGAGATCGAGCGCACCCGTGACCGCGTGCGTGTGGACATCCACACCGCCCGCCCGGGTATCGTCATCGGCCGCCGCGGCGCCGAGGCCGAGCGCATCCGCACCGACCTCGAGAAGCTCACCGGAAAGCAGATCCAGCTGAACATCCTCGAGGTCAAGAACCCCGAGGCCGACGCCCAGCTCGTCGCTCAGGGCATCGCCGAGCAGCTCTCCGCCCGCGTGGCCTTCCGCCGCGCGATGCGCAAGGGCCTGCAGGGCGCGCAGCGCGCCGGCGCCAAGGGTGTCCGTATCCAGGTCTCCGGCCGCCTCGGCGGCGCCGAGATGAGCCGCTCGGAGTTCTACCGCGAGGGTCGCGTGCCGCTGCACACCCTTCGCGCGAACATCGACTACGGCTTCTACGAGGCGAAGACCACCTTCGGCCGCATCGGCGTGAAGGTCTGGATCTACAAGGGCGACATCACCAACAAGGAACTCGCTCGCGAGCAGGCTTCGCGTCCTGGCCGCGACCGTAACGACCGCAACGACCGCCCCCGCCGTGCCCCGCGCCAGGCTGAGGCACCGGTCGCGGAAGGAGCCACGGCATAATGCTGATCCCCCGTAAGGTTGCACACCGCAAGCAGCACCACCCCGGCCGCTCCGGCCAGGCCACCGGCGGCACGAAGGTCAGCTTCGGCGAGTTCGGCATCCAGGCCCTGACCCCCGCTTATGTGACGAACCGTCAGATCGAGTCCGCTCGTATCGCCATGACGCGTCACATCAAGCGTGGCGGCAAGGTGTGGATCAACATCTACCCTGACCGTCCGCTCACCAAGAAGCCGGCTGAGACCCGAATGGGTTCCGGTAAGGGCTCGCCCGAGTGGTGGGTCGCGAACGTCAAGCCGGGTCGCGTCCTCTTCGAGGTCGCCGGCGTCAACGAGGAACTCGCTCGTGAGGCCCTGACCCGTGCCATCCACAAGCTGCCCCTCAAGGCACGCATCATCAAGCGCGAGGAGGGCGACGCGTAATGGCGATCGGTTCCAAGGAGCTCGCACCTGCCGAGCTCGACACGTTCGACGACGCTCGTCTCACCGACGAGCTCAAGAAGGCCAAGGAAGAGCTGTTCAACCTGCGCTTCCAGTCGGCCACCGGCCAGCTCGAGAGCCACGGCCGCCTGCGCGCCGTGAAGCGCGACATCGCTCGCATCTACACGGTCATCCGTGAGCGCGAGCTGGGCATCCGTGCCACCCCGGCCCCGGTCGAGGTGCCCGCGAAGAAGGCTGCCGCCAAGAAGAGCAAGAAGGCAGAGGAGGCCGCCGAGGCCCCCGCCGCCGAGACCGAGGAGGCCTAAGACTCATGGCAACCAAGAAGGCAGAAGCCGCGGTCGCCGAGACGGCCGCTGAGGCGCGCAACTACCGCAAGTCCGTTCGCGGCTACGTCGTCAGCGACAAGATGGAGAAGACCATCGTCGTCGAGGTCGAGGACCGCAAGAAGCACCCGCTTTACGGCAAGGTTCTGCGCACGACCAAGAAGATCAAGGCGCACGACGAGCAGAACAGCGCGGGCATCGGTGACCTCGTGGTCATCAACGAGACCCGTCCGCTGAGCGCTTCGAAGCGCTGGCGTCTCGTCGAGATCGTGGAGAAGGCCAAGTAATGATCCAGACCGAATCCCGTCTCAAGGTCGCCGACAACACCGGCGCCAAGGAGCTCCTCACCATCCGCGTGCTCGGCGGCTCCAACCGTCGTTACGCGGGCCTCGGTGACGTCATCGTCGCCACCGTCAAGGACGCGATCCCCGGCGGCAACGTGAAGAAGGGTGACGTCGTCAAGGCCGTCATCGTTCGCACCGTCAAGGAGACCCGTCGTGCTGACGGTTCTTACATCAAGTTCGACGAGAACGCCGCCGTCATCCTGAAGAACGACGGGGAGCCCCGCGGCACCCGCATCTTCGGACCGGTCGGCCGTGAGCTTCGCGACAAGAAGTTCATGAAGATCGTCTCGCTCGCACCGGAGGTGATTTAGTCCTATGGCAAACATCAAGAAAGGCGACCTCGTCCAGGTCATCGCCGGCGCCACTCAGGCGCGCGGTGGCGACCGCGGCAAGCAGGGCAAGGTCCTGCGTGTCATCACCGAGGAGAACCGCGTCGTCGTCGAGGGCATCAACTTCGTCACCAAGCACGTGAAGGTCGGCCAGACCCAGCGCGGCTCGAAGACGGGCGGTCTTGAGACCGTCGAGGCCCCGATCCACATCTCCAACGTCGCGCTCGTCGACCCCGAGACCAAGAAGCCGACCCGCGTCGGCCACCGCGTCGAGACGGTCACCAAGGACGGCGTCACCAAGAACGTCCGCGTTCGCTACGCCAAGAAGTCGGGTAAGGACCTGTAATGAGCGACACCACTGCCGCGCCGGCTGGCAAGATCCAGCCGCGCCTCAAGCAGAAGTACAAGAGCGAGATCGCACCTGCTCTCAAGGAGCAGTTCGGTTTCACCAACCCGCACCAGATCCCCGGCCTCGTGAAGGTCGTCGTGAACACCGGTGTCGGCGAGGCCGCTCGTGACAGCAAGGTGATCGACGGCGCCATTGCGGACCTGACGGCCATCACCGGCCAGAAGCCGCAGACGACGAAGGCCCGCAAGTCCATCGCGCAGTTCAAGCTGCGCGAGGGCCAGGCCATCGGCGCCCACGTCACCCTTCGCGGCGACCGCGCCTGGGAGTTCCTGGACCGCCTCGTCACGCTCGCGCTCCCGCGCATCCGTGACTTCCGCGGTCTGTCGGACCGTCAGTTCGACGGCCACGGCAACTACACCTTCGGTGTGCAGGAGCAGTCGATCTTCCACGAGATCAACCAGGACAAGATCGACCGCGTCCGCGGCTTCGACATCACTGTCGTCACCACGGCCAAGACGGACGACGAGGGTCGCGCCCTGCTGCGCGCGCTCGGCTTCCCGTTCAAGTCGGACGAGCAGGCTGCGTAAGTCCTCCTGAGTCCAGCACTCAGGTACGCCCGCTAAGATGACGGGGTTTGTGCCTGGCACAGGCCCCGTCATCCGGCGGGTGTCTCCCTGTACGGGGAGACGAGGGCGAGGCATCCGCCCCGCCCCACCACCACAGGTCGACGTCCGTGTAACGGGCGGCGAAACCTGGTGAGCTTAAGGAATCACAAGTCATGACCATGACTGACCCGGTCGCAGACATGCTCACGCGTCTGCGCAACGCGAACAACGCGTACCACGACTCGGTGTCGATGCCGCACTCCAAGCTCAAGGCCCACATCGCCGACATCCTCAAGTCCGAGGGTTACATCGCCGAGTGGAGCGTCGAGGATGCCCGCGTGGGCAAGACCCTGACGCTGGCCCTCAAGTTCGGCCCGAACCGCGAGCGCTCCATCGCCGGCATCAAGCGAGTCTCGAAGCCCGGCCTCCGCGTCTACGCGAAGTCGACTGAGATCCCCACCGTCCTCGGTGGCCTCGGCGTCGCCATCCTGTCCACCTCCTCCGGTCTTCTCACGGACCGCCAGGCCGAGAAGAAGGGCGTCGGCGGGGAAGTCCTCGCCTACGTGTGGTAATCGCAAATGTCGCGTATTGGACGACTGCCCATCGACATCCCCGCCGGGGTCGATGTGAAGATCGACGGTGCCGCTGTCACCGTCAAGGGCCCCAAGGGTGAGCTCTCGCTCAACGTTGCGAGCCCCATCGAGGTCAAGATCGAGGAGAACCAGCTCCTCGTCACCCGTCCGGACGACGAGCGCGCTTCGCGGTCGCTCCACGGCCTGACCCGCACCCTCATCAACAACAACATCATCGGCGTGACGCAGGGCTACTCGAAGTCGCTCGAGATCGTCGGCACCGGTTACCGCGTCGCCCAGAAGGGCTCGGCCATCGAGTTCGCCCTGGGCTTCTCGCACCCCGTGCTCGTCGAGGCTCCCGTCGGGATCGCCTTCGCCGTCGAGGGCAACAACAAGGTGACGGTGTCGGGCATCGACAAGCAGCTGGTCGGCGAGACCGCTGCGAACGTCCGCAAGATCAAGAAGCCGGAGCCCTATAAGGGCAAGGGCATCCGCTACGCCGGCGAGGTCGTGCGTCGCAAGGCCGGAAAGGCTGGTAAGTAATCGTGGCTAACAACAGCAAGACTGCTGCACGTGGCCGTCGCCACGCCCGTCTCCGCAAGAAGATCGTCGGCACCGCGGTTCGCCCGCGTCTCGTCGTGACCCGTTCGGCGCGCCACGTCTTCGTTCAGATCGTCGACGACGCCATCGGCCACACGCTCGCGTCGGCGTCGACCCTCGAGGCCGACCTGCGCGTGTTCGACGGCGACAAGACCGCGAAGGCCCGCCGTGTCGGCGAGCTCGTCGCCGAGCGCGCCAAGGCCGCCGGTGTCGAGGCCGTCGTGTTCGACCGTGGTGGCAACAAGTACGCCGGCCGCGTCGCGGCCATCGCCGAGGGCGCCCGTGAAGGTGGGCTGGACCTGTGAGCGACGAGATCAAGAAGGGGCAGGACGTGACTGACGCGGTATCTGCTGAGAAGCCGGTCGAGACTGCCGCCGGCAGCGACACGACCGCTCGTGACACCCGCGACAGCCGTGGCGGCCGTGGCGACCGTGGTGGTCGTGGCGACCGCGGCGGCCGCGGCGACCGCAACGCGCGTGGCGGCGACGACCGCAGCCAGTTCCTGGAGCGCGTCGTGACCATCAACCGCGTTTCGAAGGTCGTGAAGGGTGGTCGTCGCTTCAGCTTCACCGCCCTGGTTGTCGTCGGTGACGGCAACGGCCTCGTGGGCGTCGGCTACGGCAAGGCCCGTGAGGTGCCGCTGGCGATCTCGAAGGGCGTCGAGGAGGCGAAGAAGAACTTCTTCCGCGTCCCGCGCGTCGGCACCACGGTTCCGCACCCCGTCCAGGGTGAGGCCGCTGCCGGTGTCGTCCTCCTGCGTCCGGCTGCCCCCGGTACCGGTGTTATCGCCGGTGGTCCGGCCCGCGCCGTGCTCGAGTGCGCCGGCATCCACGACGTCCTGAGCAAGTCGCTCGGCTCGTCGAACACCATCAACATCGTGCACGCGACCGTCGAGGCGCTGAAGTCCCTCGAGGAGCCGCGCGCCGTCGCCGCCCGTCGTGGTCTCGCCTACGACGAGGTCGCGCCGGCCCGCATCCTGCGTGCCGAGGCCCAGGCAGCCGAGGCTGCCGCTGCAGCGAAGGCAGGTGCCTAATGGCCGCGCGCCTCAAGGTGACCCAGATCAAGTCCAAGGTAAGTGAGAAGCAGAACCAGCGCGACACGCTGCGCAGCCTCGGCCTCAAGCGCATCGGCGATGTCGTCGTCCGTGAGGACAACGAGCAGAACCGTGGCTACGTCCGCACTGTCGCTCACCTGGTGAAGGTTGAGGAGATCGACTGATGGCTGACGAGAAGAAGGTCGAAGAGACCCTCGCCAAGAAGCCTGCCGCGAAGAAGGCGACCTCGACCAAGGCTGCTGCAGCCAAGGCTGAGGCCCCTGCCGAGCGCGTGAGCGTCCTGAAGGTGCACCACCTGCGTCCCGCAGCCGGTGCCAAGAAGGACCGCACCCGCGTCGGCCGTGGTGAGGGTTCGAAGGGTAAGACCGCTGGTCGCGGCACCAAGGGCACGAAGGCCCGCTACCAGGTCCGCCCCGGCTTCGAGGGCGGCCAGCTGAACTCGGTCATGCGTGCGCCGAAGCTCCGCGGCTTCAAGAACCCGTTCCGCGTCGAGTACCAGGTCGTGAACCTGGACAAGCTCGCCGAGCTCTACCCGCAGGGCGGCGACGTGACCGTCGCCGACCTCGTGGCCAAGGGCGCGGTCCGCAAGAACGAGAAGGTCAAGGTTCTCGGCACCGGCGACATCGCCGTCAAGCTGAGCGTGACCGTCGACAAGGTCTCGACCTCGGCCGAGCAGAAGATCGTCGCCGCGGGCGGCTCGATCAACTGACGACCGTCGGTCAATGACCGCGTCGGCTCTGACGTAAAGTAGAGGGTCGGTGGCGAAAGCCACCGGCCCTCTCGTCTTTCCTACGGAAGCAGGACCCCAACTTGTTCAGCGCAATCGTGCGGATCCTCCGCACGCCCGACCTTCGCAAGAAGATCCTGTTCACGCTCGGGATCATCGCGATTTTCCGCCTCGGCTCGTTCATCCCCTCGCCGTACGTGAACTTCAGCAATGTGCAGGCGTGTCTGAATGCGAACCAGGGCACGACGGGTCTCTACGAGCTGGTCAACCTGTTCTCGGGCGGTGCGCTGCTCAAGCTGTCGATCTTCGCGCTCGGCATCATGCCGTACATCACCTCGTCGATCATCGTGCAGCTGCTGCGCGTGGTGATCCCGCACTTCGAGACGCTGTACAAGGAAGGCCAGGCCGGCCAGGCGAAGCTGACGCAGTACACGCGCTACCTCACGATCGCGCTGGGCGTCCTGCAGTCCACCACCCTGATCACGGTCGCCCGCAGCGGCGCCCTGTTCGGCACCACGAGCGCCACCCAGTGCTCCAACATCCTCACCGACACCAGCTGGTACGCGATCCTGCTCATGGTCATCACGATGACCGCGGGCACCGGCCTCATCATGTGGCTCGGCGAGCTCGTCACCGAGCGCGGCATCGGCAACGGCATGTCGCTGCTCATCTTCACCTCCATCGCGGCGCAGTTCCCGACCTCCTTCTGGGCGATCGAGCAGAGCAACGGCATGGGCACCTTCCTGCTGGTGCTGCTCATCAGCGTCATCGTCGTGGCCGCCGTCGTCTTCGTCGAGCAGTCGCAGCGCCGCATCCCCGTGCAGTACGCGAAGCGGATGATCGGCCGCCGCACCTACGGCGGCAACAACACCTACATCCCGATCAAGGTGAACATGGCCGGCGTCGTGCCCGTCATCTTCGCCTCGTCGCTGCTCTACCTGCCGGCGCTCGTCGCGCAGTTCAGCCAGCCGGCCGCCGGCCACCAGCCCGCTGCGTGGGTCACCTGGGTCAGCACGTACCTCACCCGCGGCGACCACCCGCTCTACATGCTGCTGTACGCGCTCCTCATCATCGGCTTCACGTACTTCTACGTGGCGATCACCTTCAACCCCGAAGAGGTCGCCGACAACATGAAGAAGTACGGCGGTTTCATCCCCGGCATCCGCGCCGGCCGCCCGACCGCCGAATACCTCGACTACGTCCTGACCCGCGTGACGCTGCCCGGGTCGCTCTACCTGGCGCTCGTCGCCCTCCTGCCGCTGGTCGCCTTCGCGCTGTTGGGCGCCAGCAACAACTTCACCTTCGGCGGCACCTCGATCCTGATCATCGTGGGTGTCGGCCTCGAGACGGTGAAGCAGATCGATTCGCAATTGCAGCAGCGTCACTACGAAGGGTTGCTTCGATGACGGAAGCCGTCACTGAAATCGTCCGAGGCGGGGCCCGCCTCCTGATCGTCGGCGCCCCCGGCGCCGGCAAGGGAACGCAGGCCGTGTTCATCGCGGAATCCCTCGGGATCCCGGCCGTCTCGACGGGTGACATCTTCCGCTACAACATCGCGAACGAGACGCCCCTCGGCCTCAAGGTCAAGGAGATCACCGCGAGCGGCGGCTACGTCCCCGACGAGCTCACGAACGAGATCGTCGCGAGCCGGCTGAGCGAGGCGGACGCCCGGCAGGGCTTCCTTCTCGACGGCTACCCCCGCACCACCGGTCAGGTCGCCTTCCTCGACGCGTGGCTCGCCGCGCACGGCACGCAGCTCGACGCGGTCCTCCAGCTCACCGCCGCCACCGAGCACGTCGTCGAGCGCCTCCTGAAGCGCGCCGCCGACCAGGGCCGTGCCGACGACTCGGAAGAGGTCATCCGCGAGCGCCTCGCGATCTACGAGCGCGAGACCGCGCCCTTGATCGACGTCTACGGCGGCCGCGGTCTCCTCGTCACGGTCGACGGCCTCGGCACGATCGACGACGTCGCCGAGCGCATCCACGACGGGCTCGAGGCCCGTGGCATCCACCGTCCGGGGGCCGCCGCCTAAGGCGGTCACCGCATGCGCGCGATCCGCCGTTCCATCTACAAGTCGCCCGCGCAGCTCCGGCTCATGATCGAGCCCGGGCTCGCGACGGCGGCGAGCCTCGATGCGGTCGCCGCCCTCGTGAAGCCAGGTGCGACGACCCTCGAGCTGGACACGGCCGCCGAAGCCGCCATCCTCGCCCGCGGGTGCAAGCCGAACTTCAAGCTCGAGCACGGCTACTTCCACACCGTGTGCGCCTCCGTCGAGGACGATGTGGTGCACGGCATCCCCGGCGACCGCGTCCTCCAGGCGGGCGAGATCGTCTCGATCGACTCCGGTGCGATCTCGGCGCAGGGCTGGAACGGCGACGCCGCGCGCAGCTTCGTGATCGACGACCCGAGCCGCCCCGACCTGGTCGCCGCGCGCCGTGAGCTCAACCGCGTCACCGATCAGTCGCTGTGGCACGGCATCGCCCGGCTCGCGACCGCGAAGCACCTCAACGAGGTCGGTGCGGCCATCGAGGACTACATCGAGTCGCAGGGCGAGTACGGCATCCTCACCGACTACGTCGGCCACGGCATCGGCCGCTCGATGCACGAGGACCCGCCCGTCTTCAACTACGCGGTGCGCCAGCGCGGCCCCGAGGTGAAGCCGGGTCTGGTCGTCGCGATCGAGCCGATGGTCACGCTCGGCGGCGCCGACACCTACGTGCGCGACGACGGCTGGACCGTGGCCACCGAGGACGGCTCGCCCGCCGCTCACTGGGAGCACAGCATCGCCGTCCACAAGGACGGCATCTGGGTGCTCACCGCCGAAGACGGCGGCGCCGCGGGGCTGGCGCAGTTCGGCATCGTCCCGACGCCGATCGCGTAACAGGGGCCGCCCAGCGCGGCGAGAGGAATGTGAGGCACGGATGTCCGAACCGATCGTCTTCATGCTCGACGTCGCCGCGGCCGACGCGGCCGAGCCCGCCGCGGGGTGGGCCTCAACGGTGCGCCGCATCGAGCCGGGCGCGCCGAGCCTGCAGGCCACCGAGCTCTCCGCCACCCGCGGCGACGGGGTGTTCGAGACCCTCGGGGTGCTCGACGGGCACCCCCAGGCGGTCGACGCGCACTTCTGGCGCCTCGCGAACTCGGCCGAGATCCTCGAGCTGCCCGCCCCGAATCTGGGGCAGTGGCGCGTCGCGATGCGGACCGCCGGCGCCACCATCCCCGTCGATCGGCAGGGCGGCATCAAGCTCGTGCTCTCGCGGGGTGTCGAGGGCACCGGGCAGCCGACCGGCTGGCTCATCGCGACCGTCGCCGAAGACGACTTCCGCAGCCGCACCGAG
>Ga0123352_10010961_pt1 | contig 14262 bp, 10 predicted proteins | sample TergutLab28metaG_FD_89700 | JGI IMG/M metagenome (GOLD analysis project Ga0123352, IMG submission 89700) | Labiotermes labralis P1 segment gut microbial communities from Petit-Saut dam, French Guiana - Lab288 P1 | ecosystem: Host-associated > Arthropoda: Insects > Digestive system > Gut ... | reverse complement strand
ATGACAGTGCTAATTTTATTGCATAAACTTTAACTATTTATCCACCTCACTTCTATCGATGCATCCTGTTTGTTATGGCCGATAAGTGGAATATGAGGTCTTTTTCTGCTAACAGATGCCCAGTTAACCTCCACTATGGGTAACTCTGACTCCTTGAGAGCAGTCCTTCCTTCAGAGGCTATCAGATCCTCAGCCAGTCACCAAACTCCTACATTTCATGGAACCTGTCACTTCACTACCACATTCACAAGTGCCTATCCTGCACCAGATCAAGTCAGTCCATGCCCCACATCCCACTTCTTTAAGAGCCACTTTAATATTATCTTCCCATCTATGCCTAATAGTTTAAAATAAAAAAAAAAGCATTACTTTCTTGCTGATATGCAATGGCTCTTAGTGATGACTGCGGTGGTTATAATTAATATTGTGGGCAATTATTATAAATCCACAGAATAGCCTCCTTCAAAGTTCTGTTCATTAGCAAAGTGTGTATATAGCAGTTCCAGTGTAATTGCTGTTACAATGTCATTTACAGGTGTTGAAGTACGAATGACGTGCTATTTTATTTAGGACTCTGTGAAAGGACATGACATGACATCCTTATGTTTTGGAATACTCACATATATACATTTACACGTTGTCATTTTGGGGACCGTGGTAGCACAGTGGTTAAGGTGCTGTGCTACAAATAGGGAGGTCGCTGGTTCGATCCCAGCCGGTGTCAGTAGATTTTTTATCGACTCAGCCTCTAACAGAAATGAGTACCAGGAGTATTTCCTGGGGGTAAAGGTGGCCAGTGCGTAAGGCTGACAACCTACCACCATCCTGTGCTGTTGTCACGAAATCTGGGAACCTTAACTTCCTGGAACCCTCTGGGCCTGTCCAGGCCTGTAATGGGACTGCTTTACATTGTAAAATTGGTTTTTTATATGTTTGTATGCTTACACTCTAAAAATTTTAAACTGTGAGATTCAGCTGCACACGGTTGATACATAACTGTATCCATCTGTAACATATTACATACACTTTATATTACTGGTGGGTGTGAGGCTGACCAAGTGAGGCCAAAAAATGTTGCCCCCCATTAAGAAGAATGACTGACACACCACCAAAAACAAGTGTGCTGAGGGTCATTACGCACTAATGCATCAGTAAGCCGGCATGACAGGATGCCTAACATTAAGCCAACATTAGAATTGGTAATTCAAGTGTGCACCAATCTTATTGCATTCTACATATGTACATAATAGGTCCTTTCTTAAGTCTCATACAAAGCTATCCAATAGGTGCACAGAGTATTGCGTGCGTGTGTGCGCGCGCACACGTATGTGTGCATGCATGTGCGTCTGTATTGCAAAGGGTGTTCATATGTACATATCCAAAACTGTATGACATACATAGCCACTGCAGTTTGACACACACACACACACACACACACAGTATCGATTTCAATAGTGATTTCATGTACTTTTAAATATTTCTGATAGTGATTTCATGTACTTTTAAATATTTCTGAACACAATTTTACTACACAGTATGTCAATGTATATTTTGCATATACTTCCATGTACTTGTACATGTGGGCACCTTCACTCAATATCAAGAGTGATCTCCCAGAGACTGGCAATGAAGGATGAGAGGCACTGGAGGACATTACACCATATTTATCAGTATACAGGAACTCCATGTCAAACTTTGTCAAAAGAAGGAGCATACAAATCAAAGCACGTGCAGCACTGACCTGTGAAACCAGGTGGGCACTCGCAGGTGTAGACAGCAATGGAGTCATGACAGATGCCACCGTTACGACACGGGTTGCTCTCGCAGTCATCGATGTTAATCTGGCAGCGGTTACCAGTAAAACCAATCGCACACACACATCGAAACGTGTTGATCAGATCGTTGCATATGCCACCATTCAGACATGGATTCAGCTGACACTCGTCAATGTCAATCTCACACTGCGTGCCCGTGAAACCTGCAACAGCGCATACCTCAGTACATGTTGCTACCATCCGCAAAGAAACTGTTGAAACCCTTAAATGATTTCAAGTCCGTCAACTAAACCAATTACATGGGGTACGAATTTTTTTATCTGACTACTGTCACTTCCTGCCTGAAGTGGCTCTGCTTCGCTGAAACAGCTACATTACTGCAGTGGGTGAGCAGACTAGAAGGGGCAAACGATGGTTCTCACATAAATTACTGACCCTACACAAGAAGCCAAAGCTGTTCTTCATATAACCACCCTATCAATTTCCACACAACAGGATACTGTTTGAGAAGCTGATACCTGCTCAGCCAGTCATAAAATCTCTTGCCTTTTATGGAGCTCGTAAATTTTTTGCTGCATTCACCAGAGCCTGCCAGTGGACTACATCCTGAACAGGATGAGTCCTGTCCACAACCCCACACCCTTTCCTTGCAATCCATCACAGTAACACCCTCCTTATATGCCTGTCTGCCAAGAGACTTCTTCTGCAAGTTGTCTGATGAACTTTCTGTGTCTCCCACACATGCCAATTTTGTTCTTTGCTAATGCAGATGTGGTAGCCCTGTCAGTATAGTGACTAGGTGTCAGGCTGGAATTCCCTAGGTTCGAATCAGGGCACCGGTACAAGATTCTTCTCTCTTTCAAAGCATCCATACCGGCTCTGGCGCCTGCCTAGCCTCCCGTTCAATCGGTACTCATTACTCAGGGGTTAAAGTGGCAAGGACATGAAGGTGATGCACTCACCTCAAACTAGTGCCAAGTGCTCCATCCAGTCCCTCAATGTGCGCGCACAGCATGCAAGGGGAAATGTCACTTTACCGAACAGAAAAACACACTGTATTTCATCCGAGCAACCAAACAGGAAAACAGCTGCTGTTTACTCTGACAACTCAAACGAAACATGCAAGCACAGTGTGTGATCAAAATGTGGAGGATCTGGGTGTTAAAAAAGTATTAACAAGTTAGATCATCATACAAACAAATGCTCTATAAACTTCTTTTCTAGAATATTTTTGGGCAGTTCTGAAACTTCCGCATCACTTGTTATGTCTCGTGTCCCTGCCCACAAATGCTGCCCAGGATCACTTGCCCAGTAAGTGTGGTCAACACACAACTGCAACAGTCAGCATGGAGGGCAAAGGCAGCCACAGTGAGCAATTCCTGAAGCCTGAGAACACAGATAAATTATGCCACCAACCTAACATTCCCAAACTTCGGACAATGCCCCATTTTTCTGTCATGAAGCTTCTTTCACAGCTTTACAAGCAGCAGCTAACCAGCAAGTGTATGGTGTTGGTTGGCATGGAGGTGAAAGTTGCTAGCTGTATGAGGGGGAGGCCCAGAGCACACACCACCGGGTCATCTCCGTGTTTCAGAAACGTCAGCAATGAATGTAGCTATGGATGTACTTACAACATGACACTGCGCGGCGCACGTCGGTACGTCGGGTACCGATGGTTCGGGACAGCCTATCGGCCCCATCTTCCGTGATCAATTGGTCGAGACCCTTCAAGATAGGCCCAACAGGTTTCCCCAAAAGTCAATAACTACGCTGCGTTAAAGTCGCAGGGCAGCGAAGGTCTCAAGTTACACCGCGGGGAGGTGCGAAATCCCGAAAACAAAAAGTTTTCCAAAGAGTATCTAACGCTGCCTGGCCGCTCGCTCCGTGGAGCGCCCAGCAGCAACCACGCCGTGCCGACTGCAGATGCACTTGCATGTCTCCGTGCAATACAGCGTGCTCCAGTACCCCCTACCCCCTCCAGGCATGTGAGCGTCCGGCCGACGTCACGCTTGGGGTCAGGAGTCACCCGAAAAGCAGGTATGCACGGGGTCCGCCCAGACACACTCTACACGAGGCGTGCATCGATCGTCATTACTAGCGCGCTCGTTCGGGCACCAGCAGTGCCGACATGTTGCATGTCACTCGTGTACAGCTGAACGGATTGCCACAGCTCGTACTAGCGACTGTGGGTGCTACGCAGTAAAACGGACAGTGCAACTGGCTGTATCCGGCCTGCACTGCACTGCAGCATCGGCAAGGCAGACAACTTGCTGAGTGACCTGACGAACTGCTCACGACCAGTTATGTTGCTAAACAGTGAAGCTGTAATGGGCTTCGGGCGTGTTGCACAGCGGTGAAAACTGCACAGTGGGCGGGGTGAGAAAAAAACGGGATGGTGGTGAGCTTCAGATGTGTTCTGACAGCAACTAGCACAAGTACATCTGACGCACAATCTGACATCATGCCAGTCTGTGCATTTCTCTAACAAATCGGCCGCCAGTTTCTCACCAAAGTAGGCCTACTTCCATACTTAAACAATAACGTAGAATGTAACAATTAAATCACAACTAATTATGAGTGAAGTTTTATTTAAACAATACTAATAATTAATGAACTCCCTTAATACCTTAACATACAACACATTTTTTAAACAATAAGACTTTTATTGCTGACAATTGGTTTGCAGTCCGCACAAGGTTCAGAGATTTCTAAATGGCCCTGTGACACACCGCACTGCTATACACTGCTGTACATGCAGACCGAACGTGTTTCTGCATCACATCACTAGCTGTGATTTCCACGGATAACTGACCAAGTTGTCTGTATGATATTACAGTCCTACAGGCAAACTGTGCAATCAGTTCCGACGAATTCTGAAGCCACGAATTTAAAATGTTGTTAAAATAAAATGGTGCAAGATGCCAGTACAGTCAACGGTACAGTCCTGACCAAAACACAGATAATCAGTTTTTACCGTATCTGGCATGGCACATCCTGTTTCATCCTAAAAACTTACTGCCTACATCAGAGTCATTCCTGCACAGCTACTAATTCCTTCAGCTAGTCCCAAGGTCCCTGCATTTCATGGAACTCCCACCCTACATCTTTGAGATCCATTTCAATGTTATCCCCCCATCTATGCCTACCTCTTCCAGATGGTCTCTTTCCTTCAGGTTTCCCCACAAAAACCCTGTATGCATTTCTCTTCTCCCCAGTCCATGCCATATGCCCCAGCAATTCATGCTCCACCATTTATGACAGTAACAATACATCGTGAGAACTGGCAATCATGAAGCTACCCAATATGTACTTTTCTTCCACTTCAATCATCCCTAAAAATTCTGCCAAATATCAGGCACGTGTCTCCGTTACGACTGCCACAGACAAACACACCTGTTCACTACACAGACAGCACACTATGGCCACACAGACAATTAAGAGCAAGCTTCTGCACTGTGTTGCGTTGTGCAATGTACCTCCTGCCACGGATCTGCCAAACTATCACAATACTATAATATAAGACAGGCATAACAAAATGCCTGCCTACCAAATACTGATACTGATCACACAGCTGTGACCTAATTGTAGCTGCAGCTAAAACACTCACATTATTCTGAAACAATTTAAAGTACAGATGCCATCAGTAACCAAGACCCCCACAATTCATGCAATGAAACTGAGGCACTACTTAACAAGCACCCATGCTCCAAAAAACTACCCACACTAAGCTAGCAGCTTGGATTTCTTGATCAGGGTTGGAACTCAACCAGGGGACCAGCTCTGTGGCCTATGATACCACTGTCTGAGACAAGTCAATCATGAGGCACATCCCACAAATCCCTCCACTGCCCATGCACATAACCGCCCTCAGGACAATTATGGTGGACCACAGAAGTTAGTCCACGAAAGTAACACATACCACACACAGCAGAATCTCTATGTGTGTAATTTACTGGAACTGATAAGACTGTCCTGAATACCAACATCTAGTTTCAATGTACAAGGCCTATTTGTTTCCAGAACTTACGAAATACCAGTAATGAAAGTACGAAATAACTCCAAAAAAAAGCATGTTCATTATTACAATTTTAATATTTGCACAGTGGTGTAACAAGGATGCTGGTCTTCTGTGATATGACGGTCAGTGGGAAGCACCAAAAACCACCATCTTTGTTATTATGATGATACAAAACTGTACCAACCTGTATACAGGAGTTGTGCAGCAGAACAACAAGAGCTTGTTTCAGCTGACAGTGGTCTGCAGCACAGCAGGAAGGTGGGAGGAGCTCAGTGAGTGATCTGTGGTGTCAGTTGAGGTTTTTTGGGTGTATTTTGGAAGTTCCAGGAACCACTTAGGTTTTTAGCAATGAATATGGATTCTGAGGTTTGCAGCAGTTTTAAAATCAGTGACAATTAACTGTGAACAGGAAGACTGCTGTACAGCAGATGTTATGAACCGCAAGCACAGTGGGTTCTCTGATGTTGGCTGCAAGCCTGGGACCTACAATGTAACTTTCCTTCACTCGCAGCAATGTCTCACAGTGTTGGCCTCAGGCTTCAGTGGGCCTCATACCTTCTGAACCCACTTCCTGACACTACCCAGAATTCTTGTCTTCAAATAACTGTATCAATTTTGAACGCTGTCCTCCAGTTCTTGCAAAGCAAGTGGACCGCACTGCACATTCTCTTCTTCAGTAATTCTGTGATACTGGTGCCAAAACTAACACACGTTACCAGTCACAGTTTGGTTCCTCGGACACTGCGCACACTCACTGAACACTGGACTCACACTTTAAGGTCATATCAAGAACATTATGAACCATATCAAAACTTTCTAACAGCCGTATGTTCCCCTGGCTCTTTGTTCCTACTTAATGTGAACCATGTGTCATCTCAGAAAAACACAAGTTTTGTCACTTATTTTTGTCCAGAAATGAAAGTGTGCCATATTTTTCCTCTGTTCTATGTGCTGACTTCTACACAGCACTACTGAGGCACATTTTTCTTTTACATCCCTCTCTGCAACATTATTATCCATTAAGCACATTCTGCAGACGTATTGCAAAATCCTCCCTTTTAACTAACTCCACAATCCATCATTCTATGCACCTTCTACGTACAGTGCAACATGCACAATCACACAAACTGCTGCCATTTATCATTCCAGTTGTCTCCCATATTGTACGGTACAGTCTGTTTAACTGAATACATTTTACGAGCATGGTGCATGTGTTAACAGATAACTACCATTAGAACGTCTGTACCAACGGCACACGCACACCCATGATTTGGCCAGTTAAATGTACTTTTCCTTACAAGCACCTGTGATACAAAATATGCAACCAGTCCAGTAGTTCGCAAGTTACGATATGACGTCACATAAGCATCCTTTTTAATTACGCTGAAAACATCCACCCATACAGACAAAGAGTACTAAACATGAACAGAGAATTTAATCTCTCTACAACTCCTCTTCAGAACACTTTTCACTCAAACATTGGTTACAGGCAACATTGGCAGAAAAAATGTGTACAGTTACTACTGTTGTTGTGCCACTGCAACCAAAAGGGCTGACAAATCTTTTGAAACTGAACAGCACAAAAATCTGGGGTTTCACCAACTTTCACATGCATACAGGCAAACATGATGAAGCTAAGAGGGGCATTTTTTTTACAACTTTTGTTATAAAAGCACCGAAATGATGAGTTGGAAAGAGAGAGTAACAAAGAAGGCACCTACTCACCTGGCATGCAGACGCAACGAAAGGTGCCTGGATCATCCAGGCAGGAACCATCATTCTGGCATGGGTGTGACTCGCACTCATTCACATTTGTCTCACAGCGTGGCCCTGTGAAGCCCTGTGTGCAGTTACAAGCAAACGAGCCCGGTGTGTTGACACAGATGCCATCGTGCTCACACGGTGATCCTTGCTCACACTCATCTATGTCCTCACTGCAGTCCACCCCCTTGTAACCACTTGCACAGGAGCAAGTGTAAGACCCATTGATGGGGCTTGTGTCGCAGATCGCATCAGCATGGCATGGGTTCGATGTGCAGGCATCATCCAGATGGCACAGCAGTCCTGTGGCACACAGACAAACACCACTGGATTTACCTGGCTCATATTGGGGGTTCCTGCAACTGCAGTCTACACACTGCATAATCTGGCAGGTGGTTCACTACTGTCTGGTCGGAAACTATCACCTCTGTTTGCAGGGTAGCAGCTCTTCTTCCCTGAACATGGAGGTTTGTTTCCTCTGCAACATCAGATTCTATCTATCTGGGTACATGTTCTGGGAGGCTGCTTCTATCCTGAAGAAGGCCGCAAGTTCCTCCAAAATGCTGTTCCTACCTACACACTACACAGCATCACATCACATCATATCACATCACACAAGATACCCTCAGACCACAACATTTACACAATAAAAATCTCAAATCTCACCTTCAGGTTCAATGGAAAGTGGTGACCTTCTTAACAAGTGAAGTATCCATCTTCCAACAAAGCACCACACACAGACACACACACACACACACACACACACACACACTGTCATATGTAACATTTTTTGTTTAACTGCTCAAAAAATTCAATACCTGTTAGTATTTCCTTCTAACTCCTTTAATCCCATAAAACATCTGGAAGAAAGTTTGATACTACTTCAGTGCAAGAACTGAAGTTGTAAAAAAGAACTATCAAATTGAGCAATGATATGTTGTTAGTTCTCTCATTCATATCAGACAGTTCAGAACATGAATGTCCATGCTAGTGATGTCAATTGGGATCAAATGACAGAGGTCAATGAGTTCTCAATGTGATGAAGCATCTCATGGACTGAACAACGCTTCAACGAATATACAGGTCAACAATTTTCATCTCAACTGTCAAAGACTTGCCATGATAAAATGTGAAGAATTCTTAGCATTGGCATGTTTGTGAGTATGGCCCTGCCTAAATCTTTGAACGGTAGCGTACTGGCATGCACCTCCTACCACACTACAAGTGCTGTAACATACCAGCATGCATCTCCTACCGCACTACAGTGCCACAACATACACAACCACAACGTAAGAGTTCACCACCATGAAAACATCAGATATTTTACAACCTACTCCATGGAGTACAGTATTCCTGACAGGCTAATACTTCCTCATATGATCAACAAACTCCGTTCATTTGATGGAACCTGAACCATGTGTGTGTGCTTTGCACACTGCTGCAAACATTTGACATACCTGTCTTTCCTGGTGTACACCTGCAATAGAAGCTGCCCACCCTATCAATGCAAGTGGCACCATTGAAGCAAGCAGCACCTGCACAGTCATCGATATTGACACTACAGTCAGGGCCTGCCCAGCCATTGACACAGATGCACGAGAAGCCACCGATGGAGTTGGTGCAAGTGGCACCATTCTGACACACACTGGGTCGTTGTCCACACTCGTCCACATCCTGCTCACACAGCTCGCCCATGTATGTGGGAGGACACAGGCAGGAGTACCGGTTGATATCATCTACACATGTCGCCCCGTTCTGGCACAAGTTGCCAGGACAATCATCAATATTCTCCTCGCAGTTTTTGCCACGGTATCCTGAAGCAGATGGGAAGCTGTGAGCATCAGTAACTGGGACACCACAGTGTACTAGTGCCAACTGAAGTATGAGAAGGACACCACAGTGTACTACTAGTGCCAACTGAAGCATCAGAAGGACACCACAGTGTACTAGTGCCAACTGAAGCATCAGGACACCACAGTGTACTACTGCCAACTGAAGCATCAGAAGGACACCACAGTGTACTAGTGCCAACTGAAGCATCAGAAGGACACCACAGTGTACTAGTGCCAACTGAAGCATCAGAAGGACACCACATTGTACTAGTGCCAACTGAAGTATGAGAAGGACACCACAGTGTACTAGTGCCAACTGAAGCATCAGAAGGACACCACAGTGTACTAGTGCCAACGGAAGCATCAGAAATATTTGCACACTGTGATGCCCAGTCACTCCACACTGGGGTTCAGTTCGTCAGTTACAACATGCTAACACTGTAAATGGTGTACTGCGTGACATACTGCATACTCTTTCATTTCAAACCTCATATATTTTATAGTGCATATACAGACATAACTTCATTTACTGTCCATACAAAAAGCAGTCTTTGCTGTGTTGGTTTTCACCACACTCTCACACACTGTACATCATTAGGCTGAATTCCCACACCAAATTTCATCCAAACTGGATGACAAATGTAGAAAGTATGGGCTTATTTTATGTCCTTTCGTACAAACAGCTTTCCTCTTGCTGATCTTCATGAAACTTGCAATCACTCAATAATTCTTTGTGGATATCTTATATACCAAAATTTACCCAGGCATGATGAAAAATGTAGAACACACAAAAAACTTCAATTACACCCTCAATCAAGTGCAACTTATGCTGAACCAATTTTCACGAATTTCACATTTGATCATGTGGACACACATCACGTGAACACACATCAAGTGGACACCTTACATACTCTGTTTCACCTAAACAGGTCAAGAAATATGGAGAGTACAGGCAGAAATTCCTTTATTCAAAGTCCTCCCTGCATGTATTTTGTACATAGAAAGCATAGAAAGACCAACAGAATGAGGGAGGCCAAGTACAGCAGGTACCAGTCACTTGGTCCATACATTATTAAGGCTGTCTCAAATATCACAACAATCAATGTAGTGCCATTAATAATGGTATTATAGTGATACTGCACTCACCTGTAGGACACTGGCACTTGTAGCTTAGGGCATCCACCTCCAGGCACTCGCCATCGTTGAGACATGGTGAGGGGTCACAAGGGATATACTTGTTCTCACAGTTCTGCCCTGTATAGCCAGCATGGCACATACATCTGCACAGAGACCACCACCACCACTCTATCAATCAAAATTATTTCACACGTGTGTGTGTGTGTGTGTGTGTGTGTGTGTGTGTGTGTGTCTGGAATAAAACCGAAAATACGCAAGAGTCTCACACTGCCATTACCGAAGATTCAAGTCTTCAGGGTCTTGGACAGGCACTACAGTTCTTCAAAACACTGGCAACTACTTGCCCAACACAGCAACACACCCAGCAAACCTGAATCTATGACAACATGTGCCCCACCTCACAAGCATAGCTTTTAATTTGTTGTACCCCACACTTCAACTCCAAAAGAACGCACAACAAATTTTAGTATTCTGTACACCTGGAGGTCCTGTGACGCACATCCCCAGCCAGGCGGAGTCTGCAGAGCCCATATCAGCACCACTGGTCTGGGCTAAGACGGCTTTATTAAATAAGGCATGTGTGTGTGTGTGTGTATGTGTGTGTACACACGGGTATAGATGCATATGCATATACTACTGTTTTCTGGTAGTGTGCCTTCATATAGTTTGGTACAGGGGAACAATTTGGGGAAATATGGTGAGCAGTTTAAGATGCAGGCAGGCCAATGTTCGTACGCAAGTGCACACTAGCAGACTACGTGGTGTCTCGTGAAATTCCACACACACTTGTCGACTCAAGAGAAAGGCTTTGCCCTTGCCAGTGGTTGTGCAGAGGGGAAGTTGAAAGGTCACATGTTTATTATGACCATTACACAATGTATTCCAATCAGAAATGCAGCGGGCTAGGGTACATTTGGTAGTGTGTCGTGATGGACAGGCCGTACTAATATTTTCTGTCTCAGATGTGCAAAAATTTTACTTTTAGCTTGTTATAAACTCGGCGCCTAACAAGTGGCGACCATTGGACAGTGAGAGATACAGATACAAGACGCATTTCTGATGGGACCTATGTGTTTCATCCACAAGGGTATATGGGAGATTCGCGCCCTTATCAAGCCGTCGAGGTCAAAGCTGTTCTCGTCCGTCAAATACTGTACATACACAAGACAGGTACTCACTTGTACGACCCGTGCGTGTTGTAACAGGTGCCGTGCTGACAGGGGTCCTCCTTGCATTCCACAATGTCCTCTGCGCACGAGGGGCCCACAAACCCCGGCGCACAAGAGCACTTGTACGTATCCCCCAGCGACTCGCATTCCGCACCATTCCTACACGGCGTCGAGGCGCAGTGATCCTGCAGCTCGCAGTGCTGCCCGGTGTAGCCGGGCGCGCAGGTACACGAGTAGCTATCCAGACTCCTTAACGTGCACGTGCCACCGTTGAGACAGGGGTCTGAGTCACACGAGTTGGCCACCGGAATCTCGCACAGTGAGGCAGAGTAGCCGATGGGACAGGTGCACCAGAACGTGGGGCTGGACGTAGGCGATGACCGCACGTTGCACGAGCCTCCATTCTGGCAGCGGGGGCCAGGCCCCGTGTGGCAGGGGTTCATGTACTGGCAGTATTCACCCACGTACATTGCTGTACAACTGCAACAAACAGACAGTACTTGGTAAGGCGAGACTGAGCGATACAGGAACATGTCGTCCGCTCTACGGCGAGCAGCGCTGTATAATACAGACTGAGCACAGCAGGCGATACAGGAACATGTCGTCCGCTCTACGGCGAGCAGCGCTGTATAATACAGACTGAGCACAGCACAGCAGGCGATACAGGAACATCTCGTCCGCTCTACGGCGAGCAGCGCTGTATAATACAGACTGAGCACAGCACAGCAGGCGATACAGGAACATCTCGTCCGCTCTACGGCGAGCAGCCCTGTATAATAGACTCCTCCCCTTCAAGCTGTACACTGCTCTGCCCTCAAAGTTCAACGGACATACAGCACTTCCACACAGCAGCTCCTGCCTACATTACACTCTGATATCGCGATATCATTGACCTTGAAACGTTCCAAAACTGTCTCGCAGGATCGGCACAACTAATCTCGCCGATGTGCTGTTTCACTCGGCAAAGGTCAACACTGCAATGCCGACTGCTTTTATTTCCGCCGCTTTCTGGTTCCCTCGGAACCTACATGACGACAAACCGCCACACACTGATTTACTTTATCACTTTATCTGACAACTCGGAACGCTCGACTTCTGTTTCCCTTTGGCTCGCAGACACGCGCCATATCCAACAAACAAGTTGTTTAGAGCACTACAAGTTTGTAGTAAATTAAGCGAGTCGACGGGAAGTTACTACCGGCAGCTGTCCGGTAAAGTGACATCCCCACACATCGACATGCAGATAACATGACTGCACGATCCAGTAACTATTACGCGTACATAGCCACAGGGGTGAATGACGCAGATGGGAGGAATGAGTGTAGAACATGGTTACAGGACTGCATCCTACCGCCATTACTTAAACTTTTGGGGCCGGAATTGTTTTTTTTTTTAAATTTTAGCACACCCTGTATATAAACTCTGAATAATACAGGAACCAAATACGTTAGAATTATGAAACAAACTGCATTTTGAAGAGAAAAAACCGAGAGTATATACAATGTTTAAAATATTCGGTACCTATATTTGTTGAATAAATATATAAAATGCAACTTTAGAGGTTAGCGGTGCGGTACGTCAACTATAGTTGACGTTAGGCGTCTAAAGGTTAATTGTTAGCAGTTCCAAACACGCCGCCCAACTGCAACTCACTTCAAACCGCTACACAACTAATTGTGAGAACCTGCGGCCGGCCACTTCGACACCAAGCGGGCAGCTCCACTGACTGAGAGATCCAGCAAATCCATGATCACGTGACACAACCTCAATTTTATGGCCAAGATAATGAATTTCCAGAAGAAAGTTGCTGAAATCCAGAAGACAACCCTTCAACAAGACCTGCCGACAATGCCCTTGGTATGCAGTATCGTCCAGATATGACATTCAAATGTCATCCCGTGTTGGTCTCACCATTCGCATCAGACAGCGGATGGTGTGTTCACTGTCCAGTAGCAAACTGTTAAACGTATACTGGCCAGGCCAACTACAGCCTTCGAACGGAGACTTTGGCTACATCCGGGCAGTCCACATGCCGTCTATGGCAAAATGGCACTAATGCACAAGTTTTCGACCCAGTACTGCGGCGATTATTTCCCTATACAGCATTAACTGCCTGCTTCTTATAACAGAGACGGAGTGTGTTTACTGCGCGGTACGGACTGGATCTTTATATATCGCCAGTTTAACATTCAGCAATTATACGTTCTGCCCACACAGTGTATTTATGTGTTCTGTGTGGATCCAAGAACAAACAGCGATTATTTCCCTATACAGCATTAACTGCCTGCTTTTTATAACCGAGACGGTGTGTTTACTGCGCGGTACGGACTGGTTCTTTATATACCGCCAATTCAACATTCAGCAATTCAAAGTTCTGCCCACACAGTACAGATCATTTAGCTCCTCGTTACGCAATCTCCCCATTCCCCCGTTACCTCGTCCCTCCCAGGTCCAAATATTCTCCTCAACACCATATTCTCAAACACCCTCAGCTTCCTTTCCTCCCGCAATGTCAGCGACCAAGCTTCACACCCATACAAAACAACAGGCAAAATTATAGTTCTATATAT
>Ga0123352_10010959_pt1 | contig 14263 bp, 4 predicted proteins | sample TergutLab28metaG_FD_89700 | JGI IMG/M metagenome (GOLD analysis project Ga0123352, IMG submission 89700) | Labiotermes labralis P1 segment gut microbial communities from Petit-Saut dam, French Guiana - Lab288 P1 | ecosystem: Host-associated > Arthropoda: Insects > Digestive system > Gut ... | reverse complement strand
CAGCGCTTATAAAATTTCCCTTTTTTTTTTCCTCCCTTTATCTGTTCTTTATTTATTTTTCCCACGTTTTCTGAAATTTCCCCCCCCCCCCCCAAACAATTTTTTTTGTAACGCCTAGACTCTTTGCTTCTTAAGCTAGTTATTTCCTGGGTCTCCAAAATGCCTTCCCTTTACAAACTGTTGCCCTATTCAGTCAAAATGATGTCAAATATTTCTATCATATTTCTAGGGGAGTACAGACCTACACTCTACAATCATGTTACACAAAAAATGATGAAGAAACCTCAGACTAATTTAAAATTTTCCACAATTATATTTCTTCATGTTTTCGTATTTTTACAGTCCATGCTAATACATTACAATTTCATTCAGTCTGTGAGGACTAACATTAATCGACTTTATGCACAAAGATTCAGTTCTTACCATGCAGAGGATACAGTCTGCCTCCAGTACAAAAACCAAACAGCGAATGCTGTTTAGGGAAATGATCAGCATTGATAGCGAGAATTACACAAGATGCATAACATGCTGAAGACTCAAGTCTTCTGGGATGTTATTCAAATGAGTATGCTGCCCCTATCTTTATGATATATCAGCCTGAAAAGAGTGAAGTACATATATGCACTGTTGTAACCTGGAAAACTGTTTTTTTTTTAATTGTTGCACCATTCATTCTGTAGTTATTTAATTACACACACCAACACATGCACACACACACACACACACATATATATATATATATACATATATATATATATTATTTAAGAAGTCTAAAATTTACATTAAAACACTTAAAATGCTTCTACATGTTTCGATCACACAATCATCCTCAGGGAGCATACATTGTTCCTTGCTAAAGTTATAATTTAAAACATTCAGTGAATTACTTCATTATGTTGACTATGGTGCTGTGGCAGTGTGTCATGGTTTTGTGTGTGAGTTGTACACTGTTTAGAATGACCCTGGTTATGGATGTGCATCATATGCTGTGTAGCCAGTCTCACTACACAGCATATGATGCACATCCATAACCAGGCTCATTCTAAACAGTGTACAACTCTCACACAAAACCATGACACACTGCCACAGCACCATAGTCAACATAATGAAGTAATTCACTGAATGTTTTAAATTATAACTTTAGCAACGAACAATGTACGCTCCCTGAGGAAGATTGTGTGATCAAAACATGTAGAAGTGTTTTTAAGTGTTTTCATGTAAATTTTAGACCTCTTAAATAATTTATTATCCAACAGATGCACAATATATAATTCGTAGATACAATTAGGATTACTATAAAATATTTAACATATTTAAAAATTGCTCCAACATGTTTCGGATCACAAAAGATCCATCATCGGGCAGCTGTATGCAGTGCTTAGCTAAAATTACAGTAATGGTTCTATCTTGTCCATTGAAATGGACGTAGTTGGCGTTATGGTCCATATCAATGAACAGGATAGAACCATTACTGCAATTTTAGCCAAGCACTGTGTAGAGCTCCCTGATGATGGATCCCTTGTGATTCAAAACATGTTGAAGCAATTTTTAAATATTATAAATACTTTATAATAATTCTAATTGTATCTACAAATTATACATTTGTGCATCTGTTGGATAATAAAGTGTTTTAATTGTCATTGATGCACAGTACAAACATGAAGATTCTTAAATAATATATATATATATGTGTGCATGTGTTGGTGTGTGTAATTAAATATGCAAAACATAATGTTGCAGCAAGACAGTGGTCATTTTCTGTGCTGTTTTGCAGTCAGTCATATTGCCATTATGCTCACAGCGAACCAACCTCATAACGAACACAACAGTTATATTTTTCTTTGAATTTGTTTTAGGTTCTAAGCCTCAACTTGACCAATCTGTTCATTTTGCTAGTTCTAAAAGCCCTGTTATTTGGAGCAGGCTTGTTCTCATTTGGATTTCTGAAGAATGGGGGAACAACCAATGGATATGGCCAGGGCCGCAGCTCAGATGAAGATAACATAATATCAGACCCATGGGCCAACTCACTTCTAACAGAATCAGAACTACTCCTGTTGTTCACATATCTCATGGGTGATGTTAATAATGATTATGACTGTTTGAACCGTGTTGCCTGTGAGGAACCAAAGAAGGCCCGTGAATACATTACAGCAGCCAAAATGCTAATCAAGGGAGCAAGGATCTTCAACACGTGAGTATGAGACTCTGCTTACTCTAAGGTGATGAATCCTCAAAGACTACCATAATATTCTTGGTCAAGGTAATGGGAGGCTGGTGAAAACTGCATAATGTAGAGCTTCATAATTTAAATGCACTCTTTAGCAAATATCACAAGTGATCAAATCAAGGGCGATGAGATGGGTGGGCCCAGAGCATAGACATTGCTGACAAACAATACATACACAATTATTGTTAGAAACTGTGAAGAGGAAAAGAGGGACTGGAAGGCACAGGGATGGATAATTGAATAATACTGCACTGGATAATAACAAAATAGGATGTCAGGATGTGTATTTGATAATCCTTACCTTGGGAAACAGCAGGCATTTGTATAAAGATTACATTTATTTTATTATCATACCATATCAAGCAACATTTCTACAAGTGGATTTGACTGAACTTTCTTCTTAGACCAGAGTCTGAATTCTCAAACCAAATTTTCAATGCCCCTCCTCCCTTCTCATACTTTAAATAAATGACTGAATGTTCTGGTACCTCAATTTTAATATCATACTGTTTGTATTAATATGGTGGATAGTCATATTAAATGGCTGGTAAGGGCTGGTATGTCCCATAACCACAGCTCTCTGTTTATTGTTGTTCAGTGTGGTGGCATACAACCCCAAATATGAGGCAATTGTAGCCAAACTTCAAGAAGCAGTCGACTATGGTGTAAGTGGCGAACAATGTGCTGCACGCTACACTTGTTCCAGCAAGTCTTAGCATCAGAAGAATGAAATATGCAACACAGAATGTCAGTAGCAAGTCATTGAAACAACATGGAAGTGAAGTACACAGTTAAGAAAAATACACTAATTGGGAACATCACACATGAAACAGACTTACTTTAATGTAATTTGTGTATAGTTTCTGAAGTGAATCCTTGAACAACGGAGTCTACAGGACAGTGTGGAATACAACAGTTATACCGACACCATATATTTTATAACTGTCCTGCCCTACACAGTGGATGTACAAAACAGTAGAATTCATGACAGAGATTAATTTTGGTGATCACAACAAATGTGCAATTTGCTGAGCACACTGATTTATTTGGTACTAAAAACTAATAGTCATTGCATTCTTGTCATTTATTACATGATATGAACATGTAATGGGGAGGTTATGTTCAGTTCCATATGTCTGCCAATACAGCAGGTATCTAAAAAATCATTTTGATATTTTAGATTGCATCAGGGATGGCAGGTATAAACAAAGTTTTCCATGTGGACTCAAATTTGGTTCATGCTAGAGCATTTAAATTTCTATACTATGGAAGAAAATAGGTGACTTTTCCTACTTCCCTTTCATTTATGATGAGATAACAAGAACTAGATAACTATTCAAATAAGAATGTAATAAAATAAAAGATACCTTGTGACTTACATAATTTTTAACAAAACTTGTTGTTGTCCAAAAATCCTTGGAAGAACATGACCTTAACGTTATGATCCACATGATGTTGCTTCTCTGCTTGCCATAAATGCATATGGGGAGAGGAGGTATACCTCCACTTATTCTTAACCTTGGCACTAGATGGGAATAAGTGGTCACCTTCACATCCCAACTGCTTTACTACTGGGTACAAAGACCCCAGTACCTACTAAACATGAAGCTGGTGCACCCCAGAGATGGTCTGTACTCTTTGGTAAAAAAGGTAAATATCTTGCTCCTGCAGGGAATTTAACCATGATCCCTTGGGCATCCAGCCAAGAGCCTAGTGACTATACTGACTGAGCTATCCTGACTCTTTACAGTCCACACATCTAAACCAATCAATGGCTTGAAATTAAATATGTACAGAAAACACTTGTTGATTATTCACCAAATAGTAATAAGCACATGAGAGGTCATATGAATATGTTCTTCCAACTTTCTTTTCTAGTAATTTAAAGTGCACACACCAAAAAATTATGGCATCAATTGTTTTTACTGTCTCCAAATTGTTTTAAATGTTAATTGTATCTGCAGACACCTAGAAATGAACCAGATTATTGTATACTTCTTTGCAATCTAGCCTCAGGTAGGTACATACATCTTCACTAATCATGTGTAAAGTAGGGTGGCAAACAAGACATATATAAATAATGTCCTAATGAAACAGAAAAGTAAAGTAACAGAAGCAAAGTTTAAATGCATACAGATCATGAATACTATTTTCCATAAACAGATGAGGATTCAACATTGTTGTACTTATTGTAACACTCTTATCAAAAGTCATTACGTTTTTATAAGATTTATTTTGAAAATGGCACGAATGTTCAACAGCTGTTTTTTTAATTAAAGTGAAACAAAGGTACATAGTTACCAGTATGATAAGTAAGAAGAGCAGTAGGCTATGCAATGCTTTTCAGACAGGTAACAGCGTGCACTGCCACCCTATCCAGTCCCTTCTCACGATGGGGATGAGGAACTGACAATCATGATGAAGTATTCAAGGAATGGTAATGATAGGGATCAACAGGAGCATTAAAGAAAAAAAGTCCCATTGCCACTTTGTCCATCACAAATCCCACAAAGACTGGCATGGGATCGAACCTAGGCCTGTAGAGTAAGTGGCTGGTAACTAGCTGCCTGAAATATGGCACAGCCCAGGATGTTTATTAAGAAGACAAGAGTGGGTATCTTGAATAAGAGCTACAGACAGTCGATACTGTGAGCTCCCACAGTTTAAAAGTTAAATGTGGGTATTAACTATTCTTGAAACCTTTGGACCCCAATGTGCAGTATACCCCATCAGATAGACTGATGCTCAAAATGATGAATGGTACGTATAGCTGACAGCCTGTCATGGATTTTATTATGCAGCCCCAATTTAGAATCTGGTCTTCTGCACACCACACCAGGCATTTAATTCCAGCAGCAAAGGGTATATGTTACATCTGCATACAATTAAGTGGTATAGTTAAGAGTGATAAATAAAAAATGGTGAGAAGGATGAAGTATGCAGTACCAATGGAAAATGAGAAATGCATAAAATGAAGGGACTGCTTGACGTACACAGGAACAGGTGGTAGGATAATATTAAAATGCACACATAAGGCAAATGTGGTATAAAACATGACAGTATAAAACTATGTACTTTCTTCTTTAGATTTTTTTAAGTTATGTGTTTAATTAACTGTCAGTTGTTAAGATCACAATCATTGGTGAGATATGAATAAATGAATGAACGCAGAGAACCCGTGAAATTCCAGTGACAGGGTAAAACCAAAATACTGGAAAAAGCATGTCTGAGCACCACTTTGTCCAACATGAATCTCACACCATCTGGGCCAGAGACTGAACCTATGTCTCCATGGTGAGAGGCCGGAGGCACTGCATGATCCTTTATTCATGTGATGATTGACCCTGGTGTTTCTAGATGGTAGCCCAACAAAACTGTCAGCTGCCATATTTACTCAAGACAAAAGAAATCCAACAAAGCAGGAATGAAATGCAATACTCATATAATCTGTATCTACCACCCTCTTCAGTGTTTGAATGATGGTCTTTGGTTGAGGTGAAAGTTTTGGCAGTCACCTTGAAGACAGAAGCAGCACATTACTCTGAATTGTCGAAACAAACTTTGTATACTGCCTGCTGTAAAAACCCAGAAGTCAATAACTTGATTGAAACTAAACTTGTCTTTAATTTCCTTGCTTTCTCCCATTCAAATTCTATGTCTCATGAGCAGTGGATGAACATCCTAGTGCTATTCTAGCTGCCATGTAAGTCTGTCTCATCCTAGTTCTGAGACAGATTCTACTGTATACAGCTATGTTTAATTTTTGCTTTAATTACATGCTGCTTGATCACCTTCATTTATTAGAAAAAATAATGAGTTTACTGTGCCATATAATTTTGATTCCATCTCTTCCAACAAGCACTTTTAAACCGCAATCAAAATATACAACAAATTAAACCAGTAACTTTATATTAGGACTCCAGAAACACCAATCATTGTTCTTGATTTTTCATGTCAACATTTCTTTCTTCACTGGCACTATATATATTTTCTATGACACATCACAAACTTGCAACAGCTTTCAAAGGTGTGTTACATAGACTGTCAACTGTAGCCTGCTTTCAGTGTGAAGATTTACAGGGCTTATCTAAAATATGAAACAATTTTAAACACAATTTAAAATAGCAAGGCATTTCCACTTACTTCATTGCAGATAACGGCCACAGAAAATTCTTCGCGGGAATCAATACTAACAGCAGCAATAACTTAGGTTTAATAGGAATGCTGATTTATGACATACAACCTTTCCAAAATTCCTCACTTTATATCCTTCATTAATCCCACCACTTCACTTGCTTTCCTAGGCTGGGATCCCTCTCCTGAGAGCAGAAATGTGAGAATTCATTGAACTCTCTTCTTCTGATTGGCTGCCTGCTTCTGGAATTCACTGGCAGTGTGTAATAGTTTCTTGGTATATGCATGTAAGTCTTAGAGTTTAATTTCTGCCACTATTCTGTCCCCTGAAGCATGCATAATGTGCAGTAGCTTTTGGTTTTCAGTTTGTTTCATTTTTTACTTTACCAGAAGTTGGTCAACACTAATCTGAATTTTGTTGTAATGGGACCTTTAGCTATTTATTGTTTATTGACTAAAGTCAGTAGTCTTAAGGTGATTTATCCCTGTTGTGTTATTAATCAATACGCAAGTCATGATAGTACACACACAACACCACAATATAATCAATCATGCAACAAGTTGTGGCTTATTCCTAGCAATCATCAGGCCTTGTCTCTTCAAGAACCATCAATTACAACTTTAATTGCAAGAAGGCATGAGATCTAATCCTTTTACAAAAATCGTCACAAAATAAATAAGTAACACAAAATTTTATGATGATTTTTGTAGCGGATAAAATCTCACACCTTGTTGCAGTCAAAGCTTTTACTGATAGTTTTTGAAGAGAGATGACCTGATGGTGGCTTGGAATAAGCTGAAACTTGTTGCCTCATTGATTATATTGTGGTTTTGTGCACGACTGTACTATCATGATATACATAAAATCAGTGGTACCTTATATACAGAATAACCAAGATCATAAGAAAATGGTCAATAAGCTGCAGTTCAAGACATAGGGACAGAAACCACGATAGAAAATGTCGAGTGACAGAGAATAAATGACCCAGCAGAACTGACATACAGTACAGGAAATCCATCATGGTTATGATAATGTTTAATAACTTTAAAGCTCAATGACAACTGGAAAAAGGGATAAAATATGTAAGTTAAAAAACTGGAAAACTGTGTGTTTTAAGAGGCTTGCAAAGTAGCAAAATCAGAAAAACTGTTGAAGAAGATGGAAGCAATGACATAATTTAAAGAAGAAATATTATGATAAAAATTATTATTACTTATGTTTTATATCAAATTTTTTATGGTTAAATTATGATGGATTTAAAAGATTTTACAATGCTTTTTGGTTTCGCTTAAACTAACCATACAAAAGCACTAGTGATACTAAACTATATATATACATATACACACACACACACAAATATGTGTCAAAAAAGTCGTAATGGCATATGGGTGAGTCCGTGTTAAACTGCATACAAACAAAAAATTAATCTAGTATTTCTATTTGATCTTTTTCTTTATTTTTTACATTTAGTGGGTATTTTGTGATAATAATTTGCATGAAGTTTTGCCTGTTTTGGCAAACGTATTGGTAAAGTCTGTGAAGCAAGAGAGTTGCACGAATAACGTCTGTTTTACAATACATATGCAGACCATTTTCAAGTTTTTTAAGGTTTGATAAATGTAAAACAGAACTGAAATATTCCATGATTTACAGAATCTACTACTCCCTCACATGCAAAATAATGTCCACATAGGCCTACATACCATGCAAAGGATGAAGGCACATACATCTTGATCAGGTTAATGATGGAAATGATTCACACTCCACCTATATGCACCCCTCCTTTAAAACTCACCTTACCCTCTGTATTGATCATTCTTAAACAAGGCTGTGGACACACAAGTATGAAGGAATTTACATTTATTTACGCCAACAGTTCTGTTACTTTAACTGAATTTTAATTGGATGATGAGTGGACACTGGTGTCTGAAATGTCAAATATGACCTGATCTAATAGACAAACAAGAATCAAAAGAGAATACATAGTCACTGACACAATAACAACATTCTATTTTAATGTGGGGCATCCTGTTGTGCTTTATGTATACAATCAAGTGGTAATGACCATCAAACAAAACTATTTATTACATAAACTACTTTGTTGACAAAAATATGGCAGCTACACATTTCAGCTTGATTCCCATTATGAAATTACAAGGCTGTAGTAACAAATATACACACAGGAAAACACATTCTGCTATATACATTGAGATTAAAATAATAATTTAGATCTAAGCATAGTTGAACTTGGTTATAACGTTACGAAAAGGACTGAATGTTTTGCGTCATTATAAACAAGTGCTGCTCTAAGAAGTGTAATGTTATGATTAACACTGAGGAATTCATTGGTGAATTCATTGGTAACACAGAATATCTGATGCTATAGATGGGTATTGTATAAACTGGTGTCATCGTAACTGGGTTCAACTGCTAATTATTGTGATGTCAGTGTATATAGCATGACATAAAGGCCTGAAGCTTTCACTGGGGTCAATTTCTATGTCCAGGCAATGCTCATCATTTTCATCTCTGTTCAAAAAATTTAATACATGACCCTGGACCAAGAATGTGATGTATTATGTGACTATTATGTCCGTAAGTAAAAGTGAGTGCTCATTAAAGTACAGATTTATTGCAGATTGATGTCTGGCATGCCAAATGTGACCTGATGTAATAAGACATATGTGAATCACAGGAAAATACATGGATTCTGACAGAGAAACACTTTATTTTAAAGTAGGACTATATACATATATATGTGCACTGAGCTTAAAATAAACATCGAGATCTCAATGATTATTTTAACAAAGGGATCAACAAAATCTGTCAAATGCACTTTTTTATGAAACATCTACCTGCAGCTATATGATTTGGCTCACAGTAAGTCATCCTGTAACAACTTTTATAAAGGGAAAATGTACAACTAAATGTAATATTATTATTTCAAAACTGATACTTAAATTCTGATCACAGTTCTGTCACAATTATTATACCCATAATTTCTGAATATCATCAAACATTTTATAGCAACATCAATCAATTATGATGGCTTATCACAGCTACTAATACCAGTATAAAACATAACAAGCCATCATAATTAACTGATGTTTTTAGAAAAAGCTTTATGATATTCATAACTCACAAATATAATTATCATGACAAACTGAGATCAAACCTGACATGTCAGTGTTTAATAATATTACATATACAGTTGCACATTCTTTGCTATTAGTCTTGTACAACCTGAGGATAGCTTACTACGAGCTGAAACGTGATGCTAAAACTAGGTTTTTAATAAACATAAGCTGTGTTTGTTGGAATCAAAATGAAACATGTAGCTAATTTTGATGAAGTGTATCCTGTTATGTTGTAAAATTTTAATATTACTAAATGTTTTGCTATCAAATATAACAATTCTTTATTGCTTGTATCAATAATGCTACATGTTTCGTTCCTTCTTACAGACCATCATCGAGCATAAAAATACATATATAAAACATGAGTAGGTATGCAAGTTGAACATCATTAATTTGTGAGCACACAAATTTTACAGTCTTCATTTCATTTTGTGTAGCAGTAATGCTCACAGATTAATAATGTTTGTCCTGCATACACACTTGTTTTAGATACGTATTATTACGCCTGATAATGGTCCGTACGAAGGACTAAAACAAGTAACATAATTGATAAAAGCAATAAAGAATTTTCATGTTTGATGGCAATACACTGAGTAATAATGAAATATGTAGCTGTTATACTTATGTCAGAGGAGTAATTCATTAAATGAACAGTTATGTTTGATGATCCTTACTATTTTGTTTGTGAACAACATCTTAAGAACTGAAAGAACTGTTCTCTGATTTATATCAAGCTGAAAGTTTCATACACTCTGTAAAATTGTTACAATGTGATTCACTGTACAGAATTATTACTCAATTCTCCCACTCACTTTGTCTCAACTTACAAATGCTTACTTGAATTCAATAAATGTGTTCATATTACTACTTGACTGGTTTCATCTGCCACAAACCATCATTGAGATAATGGCAGTTCTCTATTCCAATTCCTTTGTTGACCTTTGCTCTGAAACAAAATATGGTGGTAAGTGTATTAGAGTGCATGTATCAGAAAGCTAGAACACTATCAGTCAGAAAGATCTTGGCTGGTATGCTTACTTTGAATGTAAGCTTACTAGCCACCAACAACTGCAACAAAACCAGGTTAAGTATAATTGAAACAACATGTTTAAAATATTGTCAGCACCATGTTTCAGTCAATCCCTTATGTTCCAAAGATCTGAAATCTCAGAATTATCAGCCCATGTTAATGTTACGAGGTTTCTGAACCATATGCACTTGCTTAAAATGCAGTTTATTTTCCCAAATCTGCTATATGGCGGAAAAAATTACCCTCTTATGCTCTTTAACCTAATCTAGCTATTACATTAACAACTGGCTCCAATTTTTGGTAGGCTTTTATTGATGTAATATGGAAGAAAAAAGGAGTACACAGTACTTACATATCTTCTGTTGACATGGCAGTCATTCCAACTGCTAATGCATGTTGTTTTCCTTCTGCCATAACTGCCTGAGTATATGAGTTAATGAAATTTGGGTTTCAAAGTATGTTCTAAAATACATGACTACTGCACCCACTCATCTCTGTCAAAACTGTGGACACAGGACATTATATGGTTAACTCACAACGAACCTTACTGATTTACTGGAGCTAACACTGCTTTACCCTATCAGAACAAGTGTTCAAAGCTCCATATCAATCACTGTACTCATGAGATTTGTGTATTAATATTATATATTGTTTTCTCCCTGAGAATGACAGTTTATTGCTGAAGTACGACAGTTTATGTTTATGCATAACTTATAATTTTATACAATTTATGTGTATATGTTGGTGTATACAAAAGACTTCTTGAGTTTGTGGATGGGCATTTCTTTGGGAAAACTAAAAATACCTGACACAGATACTGCCAAAAGTGACCGCTGGTTTTGAGGGTTGACACTAACCATTCAACATTAACTGCTGGTCTTTCTCTGATATGTAGTCTTGTTTTCAAATTATCTGGACCTTGCTTTGGTATACAGTCTCTGTTTTTTAATCATCCAGACATATTTCAATAATAGTTATGACCATACATCCTTTAAATGTGTTGAAAAATGAGTATGTGTACTTTTAAAGGATACAACCACTGTCCCTTTGGGAACAGGTGTCATCTTAGCTCCAGGTGATGTAAGACCTGGGCACATTATGTTGGCACCACTAAGCACAAAACGAATTGCTCCTTTATCCACTTGTTCCCATGGTAAAAGAAATGGATCTGAAAATGGAAAATATGAAATAATATTCTCTATATGGTGGGTTCTTTTGTGGATAGGGCATCAAGTTATGCCATGTCAACAATTATAGCTCCAACTGCAAGTCTGATGTTGGCCTAACAGATGTTATACTTTCACCAGGTACAGAATTGATAATACTCACATTTATGTAAGAGACGCAACGTAGGTATCCATTCTCTTTCTCTATGCCGGAAGAAAAGGAGTTCTCCTGAGCCATTTATTAGGATTTCTATATGGTCATGACTGTAAAAGCAAAAGCTGGCATAAGACCATTCAAATGCACTATCCATCTTCACCATTCTCAATTACTTTCCATGACACTAAATGTTTATCACATTGTAACTACCAAGCATTTTATTGCCCTTTATTGTTATAAGTCTTTCACATTTACTTCAATCTTAGTACACTCATTCCTCATTGATTTCTGCAACTGCTTGCAGATTAACTGTCACTAATCTCACACATAATTTAGTAGACATATTATTTTACATTAATTCTGACTGGCTATCAATGATGTCATAATGTGACATTAATACAACTCCTACTGGTTCCCCATCACATCACGACGGAATCCTCGAAATTTTAACACTAACATATTTTCACACAAAGTGACACAGATGTAAGTGGACATGAAGATATAAAAAAATTCACGACAAATTTCTATTGATCCTAAGGGTTGTTACTCTACATTTCTGAGTGTGTGATTCCGATAATTCCTACTCTATATTCTTGAAGGTTTAAATGTTAAATTATTATGCAGACACCACAGGCAGAGTCCAGTACCATCCCATAAGGTCCAATTTAGTATAGATATGCAAACCATAAATAAAGCATAATAAAAGGTATGTAATGGGAATTTAATTGTCACTACAGAACACACTACCATAACCCCACACTAACTAGGTATACCTACACCCAACTAATGACTGAAAACTGGTATGTGCTAATTAATAATAATATCAATTAGAAGAGTTGTTAGACTTAACATGAATAGTGGATTCTTTAAGAAACCTCCAGTGCCATTAACTAACATATATAATCAGTACAACCAGTGACCGCAACCAAAACAACATTTAAAACAATAATTTTATCAGTTCTGTTTTGTGTGGCTCCATAACAACTGGCCCTTCTTCTGGAAATAAAATAATGTACTCAGGCAAGCAGCCACCCTGAAGTCAATCAAAAAAACTCCCTTTCATGTAACCTGTTAGTTATTATTGTCACAAGACCTTACCATTATCAGACTGTAAACTGAACCAGTCCCATTCAATATTTTACTTTGGAACTTAGTCAGTTATGATAATTTTTAATATCAACTCCAACCTACACAGAGGTCTTCAAAGTTGTTTCTTTCTTTAAGTTTTCTGAACAATATGCAGTATGCAAGTTTCTCCACGTATGTTACATGTCCAGCAATCCTTTTATACTAGATTTATCATTCTAACCACAACTAATGAAGAGTGCAAATTGTAAATTACCTTGTGCACCTTCTTTCAACTAGCTTATGTATCATTCCTCATGCCTCTAATGTCCTACAGAAAAAAAAGCTTTAATTAAATACAACGAACAGCACATACCATTTTACTATACGATACGTGTCCTTCTTTGGAAGAATAGTGTCCACATAACTTTCCAAATAAGGATACTGTTCCAGAAGCTTTGTCCGGATTCCTTTCTGAACAGAAGACTTCAGCTGCTGTACTCCTGAGACACTCTCTTTTTCTTCAAACCTAGAAGAAAACCATGGTTTTGGTTAACTAATAACTCTTTAAGCCAGAATGTACATGGAAACTTTCTGCATATAAGGAATGAAACTTGAATTAACCAAAAAACATTCCAATAAAACACATGCATTTATACAAACTGAAATAGGGACCAAAAAACATGACTAATATTTTAGATTTAGCAATATTCAAACATCTACAAAAATAAGAAAACTTTATTTGTATAGGTTATTTTGATATAAAATGAACAGCTAGGGTATGTAACCTGGAGATACATCTTACAAAATTGTTTGAACAAATGCGATGTCAAGCACATAAAATATTGAAGACCCAGTTCTCATGGATTTCAACCTATTGAAAAAATTAGATCCAACATGCACTTTCTTGCATGACTTTAAATTTCCACCATGTTGTAATTGAGTCCTTCACACTTCTGGGATATTATGCAGCATAGGTTGGGCTATCAGTCCCATCTTCAATGGTCAACCAACTACCAATCTATGCTGTGTAGCATCAAGAAGAATGATCTGCCTTCCATTTTATAACTAAATTAGCTTGTTCTTTTACTCATATGTAATTTAAGTGTTGTATTAACTGCACAAGTAACTTAGTACCAAATGATTACACACAGTAAAATTGAAGGCACTGGGGGCACACACAATCCTGGCCAAGACCCGAAACTCCTGCATGTAAGAGTTCAGCAGGCTCCATCCTTCTCTCCCCCCCCCCCCCCCCCCCCTTTCCCCCCCCCATTTTTTTTTTTTCCCTCTTGGTTAAAAAAATTTTTTTTTTTTTTCTTTATATTACATAAAATTTTTTT
>Ga0123352_10010957_pt1 | contig 14264 bp, 13 predicted proteins | sample TergutLab28metaG_FD_89700 | JGI IMG/M metagenome (GOLD analysis project Ga0123352, IMG submission 89700) | Labiotermes labralis P1 segment gut microbial communities from Petit-Saut dam, French Guiana - Lab288 P1 | ecosystem: Host-associated > Arthropoda: Insects > Digestive system > Gut ... | reverse complement strand
GGCCCGGCGCGCGTCGCGGTGCGGGCCGTCCTGCAGGTTCTGCTCCTGCGTGTAGGCGTGCACCGTCGTCATGAAGCCGTGCTCGATGCCGGCGAGCTCGTCCAGCACCGCGGCGAGCGGCGCGAGGGCGTTGGTGGTGCAGGAGGCGTTCGAGACGATCGTGTGCGCGGCCGGGTCGTACAGGTCGGAGTTGCCGCCGTACGCCAGCGTCACGTCGGCGCCGTCGGACGGCGCGCTCACCAGTACCTTGCGCGCGCCGGCGGTCAGGTGGGCGCCGGCAGCCTTCGCCGAGGTGAAGCGGCCGGTGGACTCCAGCGCGATGTCGACGCCGAGTTCGGCCCAGGGCAGCGCGGCCGGGTCGCGCTCGGCGAGCACCTTGATCCTGCGGCCGTCGACGACGAGCGTGTCCCCGTCCACCGAGACCGGGCGGCCGAGGCGGCCGGCCGTCGTGTCGAACCTGAGCAGCCGGGCGAGCGCGGCCGGCTCGGTGAGGTCGTTGACCGCCACGACCTCCAGGTCGCTGTCGCGTTCCAGCAGGACGCGCAGCACGTTGCGTCCGATGCGGCCGAATCCGTTGATGGCGATGCGAGTCATGTCGTGTCCCTTCGGTATCGCCACCAGGTTCGCGCGTGCCGCGCGGCGGTGGCCGGGGCGTGAGCGCCACGGTTCGCAAGGATCTCGCCAGCGGCCGGGGACGGTCCGCACGTCGGGTCCCGCGGGCCGCGTCCGTCCACCCGGCCGCGGCCCGGTCGGGGGCTACTCGCCCTTGGTGAAGGTGCGCCGGTACTCGCTCGGCGTCGTGCCCAGGATGCGCTGGAAGTGCAGGCGCAGGTTCGACCCAGTGCCGAGGCCGACGTCCGCGGCGATCTGCTCGATGCTCCGCTCCGAGCGCTCCAGCAACTCGCGCGCGACGTCGATCCGGGCGCGCATCACCCACTGCATCGGCGTGTAGCCGGTGTCCTCGGCGAAGCGCCGGGAGAAGGTGCGCGGCGAGACCGCCGCGTGCCGGGCCAGCGCCTCCAGGGTCAGCGGTTCACCGAGCCGGTGCAGGGCCCACTCGCGGGTGGCGGCGAACCGCTCGCCCAGCGGCTCCGGCACGCTGCGCGGCACGTACTGCGCCTGGCCGCCGCTGCGGTAAGGGGCGGCGACCAGGCGCCGGGCGGCGTGGTTGGAGGCCGCCACCCCGAGGTCGCCGCGCAGGATGTGCAGGCACAGGTCGATGCCCGAGGCGGCGCCGGCCGACGTCAGGACGCTGCCCTCGTCCACGAACAGCACGTTCTCGTCGACCCGGACTCGCGGGTGCTTGGCGGCGAGCGCCCGCGTGTAGTGCCAGTGGGTGGTGGCGCGCCGGCCGTCGAGCAGCCCGGTCGCGGCGAGCGCGAACGCGCCCGTGGAGATCGCGGCGAGCCGCGCACCGCGGGTGTGCGCCGCGACCAGCGCCTCCACGACGGCCCGCGGCGGGTCCTCCCGGTCGGGGAACCGGTAGCCGGGCAGGAACACGATGTCGGCCCACGCGAGCGCGTCCAGGCCGTGGGCGACGTGGTACGACAGGCCGTCGCCGCCGGTCACCAGGCCGGGCTCGGCGCCGCACACCCGCACCTCGTACGGCATGCTCGCGCGGGTCGTGAACACCTGCGCGGGAATCCCGACGTCGAGCGGCTTCGCGCCTTCGAGCACGAGGACGGCGGCGCGATGCAGGCGGGGGGCTGGCACGGTTCGAGCGTACGCGGACAGGAGGCGCGGACGGCGTCAGCGGATCATGAACGTCCGGTGCCGGGCGGTGCCCCCTGTCAGGGGTGCCCGTACTCCGGGACCTTCGCGCGCATCGGCACCCCGCGCATCGCCTGGACCAGCGCCACCACGCAGCCGGCGGTCACGCACTGGTCGGCGAGGTTGAACACGCCGGAGTGCCCGATCTGGATGAAGTCGAGGACCGCGCCGCGGCCGAAGCCGGGCGTGCGGAACAGGCGGTCGGTGAGGTTGCCGCCGGCGCCCGCGAAGATCAGGCCGAGGCCGACCGCCCAGCCGGGCCGCTGCACGGCCGGCGCGACGCGGACGACGAAGGCGAGGACGCCGAGGGCGAGGAAGGTGAAGACGAGCGTGGCGTGCGGGGCGAAGGAGCCGGCCGCACCGGAGTTGCGCAGCGCGGTGAACGTCACGGCGCCGCCGAGCGCGTGCGTGGGGTCGTGGCCCTCGACCGTGACGGCGGCGATGGCCTTGGTGCTCTGGTCGACGGCGAGCCCGGCCGCGGCGACGGCCCACAGCAGGTACGTCCGCCGCATTCCCTTGCCCTGACCCGCATCCGGTGCGGCCGCTTCCACCGCCGCTTCCACGATCCCGTCGGCCGGTGCCGCCGCCTGGGCCGCGGCCGCTCCGGGCGGGGCTGCTTCCGATGCCCCTGCCCGCGCCGCGACCGCTCCGGCCGGCCCTTCCGCCTGCGCGGATCCCGCCGGGACCGCTCCCGGCCCCTCCGCCGGCCCTTCGGCCGTCGCCTTCCGCGCCGCCGCCGACCGCATCGCGCGTATCGACAGCCTGGCCTTGACCGCCCGCACCGCCCGCACCGCCCACCTCCCGGGTCCTCGCCCCGTCCCCGGCGTCGAGCGTACGCGCCGGGACCGGCAGCGGGCGGGCCGCGTCGGACCGGCGGTCTCCACCCGCGGGTGGAGACCGGCTTTCCACCCGGGGTTCAACCCGTGGCTTGATCCCCTGACCTGCGGGTTTCTCTAGATTTGAGGGTGTCGGAGCCCCTCTCGGCTCCTCTCGGCTCCTCTCGCTCCTCTCTAGTCATTTCCGGATCCATCGAACCGCGTTGTGGAGGCGTTCCTCATGTCCGGTCTGGTCAATGCCCTGGTGATCGTGGCGGTCGTCGCCGTGGTGATCGTGCGCCAGCTCAGGCCGCGGCGGGTCGGGGCCGGCGGCCGGTGGTGGCTGCTGCCCGTCGTCCTCGTCGTGCTCGCCGTCCGCGACGGCGGGCTGCTCGACAGCGCCCACCGGGACGCCTCGATCGCGCTGCTCGCGGCGGAACTGGTCGTGGCCGGCGTCATGGGCATGGCCTGGGCCGGCACCACCCGGATGTGGAAGGACGCGGACGGCTCGGTGTGGGTCCAGGGCACCAGGGCCACGATCGGCGTGTGGGTGGTGGGGATCGCGGTCCGCGTCGGCCTGTACGCCGGGGCCGCGGGGATGGGTGTCCACCAGCGGACCGGCTCGCTGCTGCTGGCCGTCGCCGGGACCCTGCTGATCCGCGGTGCCGTGCTCGTACTGCGCGCCCAGAAGCGGCAGCCGTCGTACCCTGCGGTCTCATGACCAGTTGGACGTCGTGGCCGTCCCGGGAGGCACTCACCCGGGCCGGGCGCTCGCCGGCGCGGCGCGAGTTCGGCCGCGTGGTGCGGGTGGTCCTGGTGGGCGCGGCGGTGTGGGGCATCACGGGGCGGGGCGGCCTGGGCCCGTGGCAGACCGCGGGGGCGGTCGTCGGCGTGCTCGCCGCGTTCGCCGTGACCTGGGGGTACTTCCGCGCCACGCTGCACCACCTGCTGTGGCCGTCCGTCGCCCTGATCGGACTGCTCGTCGCGGGGGGCGGGATCGCCCACGCGCTCGGCGGGAACGTCGGCGCCAGCATCCTGTGGTGCGGGAGCGCCGTCGTCGCGATCCAGCGGCTGCCGCTGGCGGCGGGAGCACCGATGGCCGCGGCGGCGCTGGCCGGCTTCGCGGCGATGGGCGGGGACAACTGGCTGGTGGCCACGCTGACCTGCCTCGGCCTGGCGCTGGGCGGCTACACCATGCGGCTGGACGCCGAGGCCCGCGGCAGCACGCAGCGGCTGCTGGAGCAGGAGCGGGCGGCGCGGCTGGCCGAGGCCGAGACGGCCACGCTCGCCGAACGGGCCAGGATCGCGCGGGAGATCCACGACGTGCTCGCGCACAGCCTGTCCGCGCAGACCGTGCACCTGGAGGCGACCCGGCTGCTGATCGAGCGGGGCGCGGACCGGGACATGGTCCTGGAACGGGTGGCCGCCGCCCGGCGGATGGCCCGCGAGGGCCTGGCCGAGACCCGGCAGGCGCTGTCCGCGCTGCGCGGCGACATGCCGCCGGTGGAGGAGTACCTGCGGGAGCTGATCGTGTCCGAGGGCGCGCGGCTGGAGGTGAAGGGGGAGCCGCGCGGGCTGTCGCCGGAGGCGGGTCTGGCCGTGCGGCGGGTGGCGCAGGAGGCGATGACGAACGTCCGCAAGCACGCGCCGGGGGCCAGGGTCGCGCTGCGGCTGGAGTACCGGCCCGGCGAGGTGGAGCTGGAGTTCCGCGACTTCGGCGGCGGAAAGACACCTGTGGACAACTCTCTCGGGGCCTCCGGCGCAGGCTACGGTCTGAGAGGGATGCGGGAGCGGGCCGAACTGCTGGGCGGTGCGCTGGACGCCGGTCCGGCGGAGGAGGGCTTCGTGGTGCGCTTGCGGGTGCCCGCATGACGCGGGTGGTGGTCGCGGACGACCAGACGGTGGTCCGCGAAGGGATCGTGATGCTGCTGGGGCTGCTGCCCGGCATCGAGGTGGTCGGTGCGGCGGCCGACGGGGAGGAGGCGGTGCGGCTGGTGGCCGAACGGCAGCCGGAGGTCGTGCTGATGGACCTGCGGATGCCGCGGTGCGACGGGGTGGAGGCGACCCGGCGGATCCGGTCCGAGCACCCGGGCACGCAGGTGGTGGTGCTCACCACGTACGCGGACGACGACGACCTGTTCCCCGCGCTGCGGGCGGGCGCGCGGGGGTATCTGACGAAGGACGCGGGCGGCGACGAGATCGCCCGGGCCATCGCGGACGTCACCGCGGGCGGGGCGGGGCTGTCCCCGGCGGTGCAGAGCCGGGTGCTGGACGCGCTGTCCTCCGGGGGCCCGGTGGGGGCCGGCCGCGAGGCCGGGGCGCAGCCGCAGCTGCCGGACGGGCTGACCGCCCGCGAGGCCGAGGTGCTGGCCCTGGTCGCCGACGGCCTGTCCAACTCCGAGATCGCGTCCCGGCTGCACGTGAGCATGGCCACGGTGAAGACGCACATCAACAACCTGTTCGCCAAGGCCGGGGTACGCGACCGCGCTCAGGCCGTCCGGTACGCCTTCCGGCACGGGATCACCTGATGGGGTGAAGGTATCGGCTTGTTGGAGCTGGAACTTCCCGCTCTGTCCATGATTGGGCGCATCGGCCGGCCGGTCGGTAGGAACGGGAGAGTTCGGTGGAGAACGACCACGGGGGAGAGCTGGGGCCGCTGCGGATGGACGACCCGTGGCGGGACGCGACGGGTGGTGGAGCGTGGGTGCCCGAACAGCAGGGTCCCGCCCGGCCGCAGGAGTCCGTCGAGGAACGGCCACCCGACGGCAGGGCCGCGGCCTACCTGGAGGTGCAGGACAGCGCGGCGTTCCGCGAAGTGCGGTCCCGCTACCGGCGGTTCGCGTTCCCGATGACCGCCGCGTTCCTGGTCTGGTACCTGCTGTACCTGGTGGCGGCGACGGCGGCGCCGCGGCTGATGGCACATCGGGTGGCCGGTGAGCTGAACGTGGCGATGGTCGCGGGCCTGGCGCAATTCGCGTCGACGTTCCTGCTGACGTGGGCCTACGCCCGGCACGCCCGGGTGCGGCGGGACCGGATCGCGCTGGACCTGCGGTGGTCGCTGGCGACCAGGACCGGTCAGGAGCGGGTGCGTTGAACGGCGGCGGACCGCTCCTCGCCCAGGCGGCGGGGGAGCGGCACGGTTTGGCGATCGTGCTGTTCACGGTGTTCGTCACCGCGACGCTGGCGATCACGGCATGGGCGGGGCGGCGGCGCAGCTCGACGGTGGAGTTCTTCGCCGGGGGGCGGCTGTTCACCCCGCTGGAGAACGGCTTCGCGCTCGCCGGCGACTACATGTCCGCGGCGTCCTTCCTGGGCATCTCCGGGCTGATCGCGCTGTTCGGCTACGACGGGCTGCTGTACTCGGTCGGCTTCCTGGTGGCCTGGCTCCTGGTGCTGATGCTCGTCGCCGAACTCGTCCGCAACTGCGGGCGGTACACGTTCGCCGACGTGCTGGCCGCGCGGATGCGGCGGCGCCCGGTGCGGATCGCCGCGGGCACCGCCTCGGTCACCGTGTCGATCCTCTACCTGGTGGCGCAGATGGTCGGCGCCGGCAGCCTGGTGGGGGTGCTGCTCGGCGGCAGCGACAGCGGAGCGGCCCGCACCTGGACGGTGGTGGGGGTGGGCGCCCTGATGGTGTTCTACGTGTCGTTCGGCGGGATGCGGGCCACCACCTGGATCCAGATCGTCAAGACGGTGCTGCTGATCGGCGGGACGGTGGCGCTCACCGTGATGGTGCTGGCGCGCTTCCACGGCGACTTCGGGCGCCTGCTGAACACCGCGGCCGCCAACAGCGGGCACGGCCAGGCGTTCCTGGCGCCCGGGTTGAAGTACGGCGGGAGCTGGACCAACCGGCTGGACTTCATCAGCCTCGGCCTGGCCCTGGTCCTGGGCACCGCGGGACTGCCGCACATCCTGTCCCGCTTCTACACCGTGCCCACCGCGCGGTCCGCCCGCCGCTCGGTGGTGTGGGCGATCGGGCTGATCGGCGCCTTCTACCTGATGACGATCGTGCTCGGCTTCGGCGCCGCCGCGGTCGTCGGCACCGGAAAGGTGCACGCCTCCAACGAGGCAGGGAACACCGCGGTGCCGCTGCTCGCGGAGGCACTCGGCGGCGGGCAGGGGACCACCGGCGGGACCGTGCTGTTCGCGGTGGTCGGCGCGGTGGCGTTCGCGACGATCCTCGCGGTGGTCGCGGGCATCACGCTCTCCTCCTCGGCGTCGGTCGCCCATGACCTGTACGCCACATGGCGCCGCAAGCGGGCCGCCGCGCGGGACGAACCGCCCGCGGAGGAGGGCGAGTCGGAGCGCCGGGAGGTGCGGGTGGCGCGGCTCGCGGCGGTCGGCGTCGGGGCGGTCGCCATCGCGCTGAGCCTGCTCGCCCAGGACCAGAACGTGGCGTTCCTGGTGGGCCTGGCCTTCGCCGTAGCCGCCTCCGCGAACCTCCCGGCGCTGCTGTACTCGCTGTTCTGGCGCCGCTTCACCACCCGCGGCGCGGTCTGGTCGATCTACGGCGGGCTGGTGCCGGCCCTGCTGCTGGTGGTGTTCTCGCCGGTGATGTCCGGGCGGCCCGACGCGCTGCTGCCCGGGGTCGACTTCCACGTCTTCCCGCTGGAGAACCCCGGGCTGGTGTCCGTGCCGCTCGGCTTCCTGGCCGGCTGGCTCGGCACCGTCACCTCGCACGAGCCGGCCGACGAGGCGACGTACGCGGAGACCGAGGTGCGCTCGCTCACCGGAGCCGGCGCCGCCTGACCCGTCCCTCAGACGGGAGCGGCCCAGGCGTACAGGTGCTCGGGCCGGCCGGTGTCCCCGTACTTCAGGGAGAGCCGCACCCGGCCGGCCTGCTCCAGGTGCTTGAGGTAGCGCTGCGCGGTCGAGCGGCTGAGCCCGGCCCGCTCGGCCACCTCGTGCGCCGACAGCGCCCCACCGGCCTCCTGGAGCACCCGCCTGATCAGCTCGGCGGTCGGCGCCGAGTGGCCCTTGGGCAGGGACGCGGGAGACGCGGCCGCGGTGCGCAGCGCCCCGAAGATCCGGTCCACCTGCTCCTGCCCGGCCTCGCCGCCGCCCCCGCCGACCACGCCGTCCACGGTGCGGCGCAGCGCCGCGTACCCCTCGAGCTTGGCCCGCAGGCCCGCGAAGCCGAACGGCTTGACCAGGTACTGCAGCGCGCCGAGCCGCATCGCGGCCTGCACGGTCGCCACGTCCCGGGCCGCGGTCACCATGATCACGTCGGCGTGGTGGCCGAGTTGGCGCATCCGGCGGACCAGCGTCAGGCCGGTCTCGTCGGGCAGGTAGTGGTCCAGCAGCACGAGGTCGATGCGGGTGCGCTCCAGCGTGGCCAGGGCGTGCGCGGCGGTGTGGGCGCGGGCGGCCACCCGGAAGCCGGGGACCTTGCCGACGTAGGCCGCGTTGATCTCGGCCACCCGGAAGTCGTCCTCCACGACCAGGACGTCGATCATCTCGCCCCTCCCGGCGCCGCGGCCGACAGCTCGGCGGTGAACTCCGCGGACGCCAGCGCCTCGGGGAGCACCACGGTGAACACGGCGCCGCCGCCCGCGCGGGCGCCGACCCGGGCCATCCCGCCGTACCGCTCGGCCAGCCGGCGCACCAGTGCCAGGCCGAGGCCGCGCCCGCGGTGGGCCGGCGACTTCTTGGTGGTCCAGCCCTCGGTGAAGATCCGCTCCCGCAGTTCGGGCTGCACCCCCGGCCCGTCGTCGCTCACCCGCAGCACCAGCGTGGTGCGCTCGGCCCGCAGTTCCACCTCGACCGTGGAGGCCGCGGCGTCCAGCGCGTTGTCGATGAGGTTGCCGAGGACCGTCACAAGGTCCCGCGGGTCGACCACCCGGTCCGGCAGCCAGGTGGCGCGCGAGATCCGCAGTGCCACGCCGCGCTCCGCGGCGATGGCCGCCTTGCCGACCAGCAGCGCCGACAGCAGCGGCACGTGCACCCGGTCCGCGACCTCCTCGGCCGAGGCGCGGTGGGTGTCCGCGACCTCGGCGACGTAGTCCACGGCCGCGTCGGTCAGGCCGAGTTCGAGCAGCCCGAGCACCGTGTGCAGCCGGTTGGCGTGCTCGTGGTCCTGGGCGCGCAGCGCGTCCAGCAGGCCGTGCGTGGAGTCCAGCTCCCGGCCCAGCGTCTCCAGCTCCGTGCGGTCCCGCAGGGTGACCACGGCACCTCCGTCCTCGGTCGGCATGCGGTTGGCGATCAGTACCCGTCCCTCGCTGACGGTCAGCAGGTCGGCGCCCTCGGTGCGGCCGGCCAGCACGTCGGTGGTCCGGCCGGGCGGCAGCAGGTCGTCCAGCGGGCGCCCGGCGGCGTCGCCGTCGAGGCCGAGCAGGCGCTGCGCCTCGTCGTTGACCAGCCGCACCCTGCCCTGCGGGTCGAGCGCCAGCACGCCCTCGCGGATGCCGTGCAGCATCGCCTCCCGCTCGTCCAGGAGCGCGGAGATGTCCGCGAACGCCAGCCCGTGCGTGGCCCGCTGGAGCCGCCGCGACGCCCAGTAGGCGGCGAGGGTGCCGGCCGCGAGCGCGGCGCCCGCGTACATCAGCACGCTGGGCACGATCGCCACCAGCCGGCTGCGGACGCTGCTGTACCGGATGCCGACCGAGACGGCGCCGACGATCCGGTGGTCGGCGTCCCGCAGCGGGACCTTGCCGCGGGCGCTGCGCCCCAGCGTGCCGCTGTCGATCTGCATGACCTCCTGGCCGTCCAGGGCGTCGTCCGGGCTGGTCGAGACGACCTGGCCGATCTGGAACGTGTCGGTGTGCGACCAGCGGATGCCCTCGGTGTTCATCACCACCACGTAGAGCGCGCGGGTCCGCTTGCGCACCTGCTCGGCCTCCGCCTGCACCGGGCCGTCGGGCGTCGGGCGGGTGGTCACCAGGTCCCTGGCGATCTGCGGGTCGGACGCGACGCTCTGCGCGATCGCCAGCGCGCGCTGCTCCGCCTGGTGGTCGATCTCGTGGGCGAGCGGCGCCAGGAAGAGGCCGGCGGTCAGCGTGGTCACGCCGGTGGTGATCGCCACCTGCATCAGCAGGACCTGCGCCGAGACACGGCGCGGCCATCCGATCCGCATGACGCTGCCCTCCGACTCCGGTTCCTGCCGGTCCTTCTGCTCATTCCCTGTGCGGACGGCCCGGATCGGTGGCCGGCCACGCCGGGAGCCCGCGTTCGCGGCCCTACCGCCCCGGCCGGCTGCCCCGGCGCGCCGGAGGCGACCGCGACGGGCCGCGCCGGCGACCCTGGGCCCTACCCGATATGTGCCGCCACGTCCGGTACGGCAGCTCGCAGCCCCCGCATGCGCCGACGTCCGCGTCGTCAACGCAACGTAAACGCTGGAGCCGCGGATGGGCAGAGTCCGTTTCGCTTTCGTTGTCCTGGCGGCGAGCAAAACGAGCAGAACACCGCTCTGCGAGCAGAAGGGGCCCAGCGCTCACAAGGCTGTCGGCACCCGGTGTGACGCTCCTAACGTCCACCGCCATGACCAGCAACACGAGCCCCGCCATCGAGCTGCGGGGGGCGGGCAAGGCGTTCCGGACACCGTCCGGAACGCTGCACACCGCCGTACGGGATCTTGACCTGACCGTCGACCGCGGTGAGTTCGTCGCGGTCGTCGGCCCCACCGGATGCGGCAAGTCGACCACGCTGACCCTCGTCAGCGGCCTGGAGGAACCCACCGAGGGCGAGGTGCTGGTGGCCGGCGAGCCGGTGCGCGGCATCGGCGACGACGTCGGCTTCGTCTTCCAGCAGGACGCCGTCTTCCCCTGGCGCACGGTGCTCTCCAACGTGATGGCGGGACCGCGGTTCCGCGGCGTCCCCAAGGCCGAGGCCCGGGACCGGGCCCGCGACTGGCTGGCCCGGGTGGGCCTGGGCGCCTTCGAGGACCGCTACCCGCACCAGCTGTCCGGCGGCCAGCGCAAGCGCGTGGCCCTGGCGGCCACCTTCGTCAACGACCCGAAGATCCTGCTCATGGACGAGCCGTTCTCCGCGCTCGACGTGCAGACCCGGGCGCTGATGTCCGACCAGCTGCTCGACCTGTGGGCGGGCACCGGGTCCTCCGTCGTCTTCGTCACCCACGACCTGGAGGAGTCCATCGCGCTGGCCGACAAGGTCGTCGTGATGACCGCCGGCCCGGCCACCGTCAAGGAGGTCTTCACCATCGACCTGCCGCGCCCCCGCAAGGTCGAGGAGGTCCGCCTGGAGCCCCGGTTCGTGGAGATCTACCGCGAGATCTGGTCGTCGCTCGGCGAAGAGGTCCGCATCACTCGTGAAAGGGGCGCAGGACATGCCGCCTGAGTCCGTATCCCTGCCCGCCGCCGGTGCCGTGGCCAAGCCGACGGACGCCGCCGAGCGCACCAAGGCGCGGGCCCGCGCGGTCCGCAAGCGCGCCCTGCTCGTCAACGCCGCCCGGCTGGTCGTGCTCGCGCTGTTCCTCGGCCTATGGGAGTGGTTCTCCCGGGCCGGCATCATCGACGCCTTCAACTTCTCGATGCCCTCGCAGGTCTGGGACCAGATCCACACCTGGATCATGCACGGCACGGCCCAGGGCTCGCTCGGCGAGCAGATCTGGACGACCCTCCAGGAGGCCCTGTACGGCTGGGTGATCGGCGTCGCCGCCGGTGTGCTGCTGGGCATCACCCTGGGCCGGGTGCGCTTCCTCGCCGACGTGTTCGGGCCCTACGTGAAGATCCTCAACGCCATGCCGCGCATCGTGCTGGCACCGATCTTCCTCATCTGGTTCGGCCTCGGCCCGGCGTCCAAGGTCGCCTCGGCGGTCGTGCTGGTCTTCTTCCCGGTGTTCTTCAACGCCTTCCAGGGCGCCCGGGAGGTCGACCGCAACCTGGTCGCCAACGCCCGCATCCTCGGCGCGAGCAACCGCCAGGTCACCTTCCAGGTCGTCATCCCCTCGGCCACCTCGTGGATCTTCACCAGCCTGCACGTCAGCTTCGGCTTCGCGCTGATCGGCGCGATCGTCGGCGAGTACATCGGCGCCACCAAGGGCCTCGGGCTGATGGTCTCCACCGCCCAGGGCACCTTCAACTCGGCCGGCGTCTACGCCGCCATGGTGATCCTCGCCGTCGTCGCGCTGGTCGCCGAGGGCCTGCTCACCTTCCTGGAGAAGCGGCTGTTCCGCTGGAAGCCCGCGGACTCCGGCGCCCGCTGAACCACCGCCCGCCGGCCCGCTGATGCCGCTCCCCGGCCCGACGCACCGGCGCCCGCCGGACCGTACCGCCGCCGCGCCGCGTCGCGCGGATCCCCACCGCTCCACCACCTCACAAGGACGTGACCCCATGCGCACTCGTACCACGATGATCGCCCTCGCCGGCGCGCTCGCCCTGACCACCCTCACCGCCTGTGCGAACGACGCCTCGTCGGGCTCCGGTTCGGCCTCGGACACCGGTGCGGCGACCGACGGCGCCACGAACGCCGGCAAGGACGCCACCAAGGTGAAGATCATGGTGGGCGGCCTGGACAAGGTCATCTACCTCCCGGCGATGCTGTCCAAGCAGCTCGGCTACTTCTCCGCCGAGGGCCTGGACGTGACGCTGATGACCGAGCCCGCGGGCGTGGACGCCACCACCGCGCTGGTCTCCGGCGACGTGCAGGGCGCGGTCGGCTTCTACGACCACACCCTCGACCTGCAGACCAAGCACAAGTCCGTGGAGTCCGTGGTGCAGTTCGCCCAGGCGCCCGGCGAGGTCGAGGTGGTCTCCAACAAAGCGGCCGGCGACATCACCTCCGCCAAGGACTTCAAGGGCAAGAGACTCGGCGTGACCGGGCTCGGCTCCTCCACCGACTTCCTCACCAAGTACCTGGCCGTGCACAACGGGCTCAAGGTCAGCGACTTCACGCCGATCGCGGCCGGCGCCGGCCAGACCTTCATCGCCGCGATGCAGCAGGGATCGATCCACGCCGGCATGACCACCGACCCGACGGTGGCGCAGATCCTGGACAAGGGCATCGGCAAGGTGCTCTACGACATGCGCACGCCCGAGGGCTCGCGGCAGGCGCTCGGCGGCCTCTACCCGTCGTCCAGCCTGTACATGAACACGGACTGGGTGAACGGCCACAAGGACACCGTCCAGAAGCTGGCCAACGCCTTCGTCAAGACCCTCCGGTGGATGTCCACCCACAGCCCGGAGGAGATCGCGGCGAAGATGCCGGCCGACTACGCGCAGGGCGGCAAGGAGCTGTACGCGCAGGCGATCAAGTCGACGCTGCCGATGTTCACCACCGACGGCGTGATGCCGGCGGACGGTCCGCAGACGGTGGAGAACGTCCTCAAGGCGTTCAACCCGAACCTGAAGAACGCCACCGTGGACCTGGAGAAGACCTACACCACGGAGTTCGTGAAGAACGTCAAGTAGCGGCCGGCGGCCGCTGATCGCCCCCCGCGGTCGGCGGCCGCTCGGCGCCCCTGGACCCGGCGTTTCACGCTCGGCGCGCGGCCCCGGCCACCGGCTCGATCCCCGTGACCTCCATCCGGGCCGGTGTGCCGAGGGCCGCGCCGCAGCTCTCGGGGCGCGGCGGCTGCGCAGCGGAACGGACGACCGCCACCCGCCAGGCGCGGCCGTCACGGTGGCTCACCGGCACGGTCCAGCCGTCCTCGTCCCGGGGCTCGGCCGGCCCGACAGCCAGCGCGTCCGCCCGCTCCTCCCCGGTCAGTTCCCGTACCGCCAGGTCGGCGGCCTGGCCGGGGCGTTCCCATGCCGAGCGGCCGCGGCAGCCGGTGAGGACGACGCGGCCGGCGCCGATCGCCTCCAGCACGTCCTTGGCGTGGTGCCCCTCGACCCGCCCGTAGGCGTAGCCGTGCGGCAGGACGAGCATCGTCGGGGCGAACCGGTGGCCGCCGAGGTGGGTCACCTCCCAGACCTCGTTGCCACCGGAGCGGGCCAGCTCGTCGGCGAGGGGGCGGCCCTGGACCGCGCAGCAGCGGTCGCGCCGCCCGTTGGTGCACACCAGGGCGACGGGCGGCCCCTCGTACGGGTCGCCGAAGCCGCCGTGCGCGCCGGCGCCGAGCGCCGCGAAGTCCAGGGCGGCCAGCTCAGCCGGGTCGTCGAGCCAGGCGGTGCGGATCCAGGGGGCGTGCGGCGCGGTGTGCGCGAGGACCACCCGGTGGCGGGTGGGACGGTGCAGGTCGGCGTGCCGGCCGGGGCGGCGGATCAGCGCGGTGCGCACCCCGGTGCCTTCGGTCAGCCGCTCCAGGGTGCGGCCGACCTCGGGGTCGAGGTGGCTGGACCGCAGGGCCTTGGCGCCCCAAGGGCCCGCCTGCTCGATCAGCAGCCATGTGGGGGCGACCGCCGCGGTGGCGGCGAGGGGCTCGTCCAGGGCGGCGGAGGCGCGGGAGCAGGGGGTTACGGGCTGGCTCACCCGTCCGAGCCTAGTCTGACCTCTTCGAGGTCCCTCTCCACGGCCTGCATGGGTGGGGTCTCTCGCTTCTTCCAGGGCTTGGCCCGGGTGCTCCGATTCCGGGGTGGCCCGGTGTGGTCCTCGGCTTCCGGGGTGCTCCTGTGCGGTCCTCGGCTTCCGGGGTGCCCCTGGGGGTGGGTTGCCGGGTGGCCGGTTTGCCTGTGGCTTGGCGCGCAGTTCCCCGCGCCCCTCGGGGTTCGGGGGTGCCCCTGGGGGTGGGTTGCCGGGTTGCCGGTTTGCCTGTGGCTTGGCGCGCAGTTCCACGCGCCCCTC
>Ga0123352_10010956_pt1 | contig 14265 bp, 4 predicted proteins | sample TergutLab28metaG_FD_89700 | JGI IMG/M metagenome (GOLD analysis project Ga0123352, IMG submission 89700) | Labiotermes labralis P1 segment gut microbial communities from Petit-Saut dam, French Guiana - Lab288 P1 | ecosystem: Host-associated > Arthropoda: Insects > Digestive system > Gut ... | reverse complement strand
ATGTGTGTGTGTGTGTTTTTTTTTTTTATATATCTGTATCTGCTCTTTTGATGGTGGCGATATATTTTTTGTCTTCACAAAAAAATAGAAATTATTCTTTTTTTATATATATATATATATATATATATATATATATATATATATATATACACATACATAGTGCTTAGCAAAGACCCTGTTTTGTAATGTTGGTGATACCATTCTTCAGTCAGTTTGTTATTTAGCTACATGAAATTTGTTGGTTCACTATTCCTTGAAACTCAGCCTCTTGGAAATGCTAGTTGCTGTAAGGAAGCCAGAACAGGTGCATCCAATAAAAATCAATAGTGAGAGATGTGCTGCATGCGGCAGACTGGAATTGTCCATTTCCAGGTTTGTATCATTTTTTTAACCTACTGTTAAAAGGTGTTCTCTGTGTGTGTGTGTGTGTGTGTGTGTGCGCGCGCACGCAAGAGAGGGATGATATATGGTTGGAAGGAGGAGACCCTGACCCACTGTGATTTTGAAAGTGGTGGGACCATTACAGGGCCTTGCCAGCTGTTGGAGCAATCAACTGCATTTAAAGGACTTGAGACATCAGAAAATTATGAAGATAGACTGTGCAGTTTCCAAATGCATTTTAATGGCCTGTCTATGCATTTGTACTGCATAGTCCTTTTTCCCTTGTATTTAAGAAAATTTACATCTAAAAAAAAAAGAATTTATGTGACAGAAAGTTTAAAACCTAAAGGATATTTATGTTGTGAGAAAGGAATATCAGATACTAGGGACTTCAGACTTTCATCAAAGATAACTTTCTTTTCAAGAACAAACCTCTGTGGTTGTTGAACTAAGACAAGATAAGCGTAAGCACCCCTATGAATATTCTCTTACAATTGAATGGGGGTTTCAGAACTTTAGCCCAACATTTCCCTTGAAGGAAAAAAGTTCCTTCAGATGTTACAGTAAGACAAAATGGAAGCAAGCATTTCTTATTGACAATGATTGAGATTCACAGAGCATAGAAATTCTGTCTTACAGTTATTTTTCGTGTGGTTTCCATATCACAAGGAACTGTGTGGATAGAAATTCTATATGTTCTTTGAGTCTACATTCTGTTGGGCTTTTGCTTCTGTTTTGTCTTATTTTAATAATGAGGTGAATGACAGGCTGTATCTCGTTAATTGATGTGTGCTGCATCCTGATATAGTTGACAGAAAGCATGGAGATGTGACGTTGCAGCAATCGAAGAGCGAGAACAATTTGTCAGAGCAGGAAGAAATGTGTAGTTTGAGGCGTTCGCTCAGCGATGCAGAGTTGGACCGCATCTTGAGTCCAGGCAGCCAGATTGTTGAGAAAGGTAACCATACACCAGCACTGGCTTGTGGTGAGGTGCACTGACACACTATAACCTTTCGTTGCTGGTACACTATTAGTGTTGTAGTGAAACATCTCTAATTCAGTTAAAGTGAATGTTCCAAGGTGTTGAAATAATTCTGATACCTCATGTTTTAATATGTGTGTGTTTATTAAGCACAATTAACAAGAATTTTTGGGACAGTCTTTTGAGCCCTGCTGTGCTTAAATGATTGTTGTGGCTAAATATTAACTAAATGTACAAATGAGTAATTATGAAGTATTTATGAATATTTATGTAAACGATTGAGCAGCGGGATGTAACACAAATCTATATCAAGATAGATGATAAATTCTTAAAACAAATGTGGCCATGTTTCAGATATTTGGAATAGCATCTAATTATAATTAAATTACTGAATAAATTAAAGAAATGATTAAAGTTTGGGAATGCTTGCTACCATTTACTTAATAATTGGCTGTCTGAACGACAAAGATTAAAAGACATGGAGTTACACTTTTGTCTGCTGTTTTGTATGGATATTTAAATTTGTAGTTCTCATTAACTCTTTAAACACCGAGTTAAATCCCATCTTCCCTTTGCTAGCATTATTCGTAGCTCACCATATTCTCCATGTTAGCAGATAAAGGGTTAAGAGAAGAGCATAGATTGCAGATGTCTGTGAACAGCGTGACCAGAGGCTGGAGACGGTTACATATTGAGAAGATTTGGCATTTATGTTTTTCAACCAATATTATTAGGACGACAAGTTAATGATGATGAATGGGTGGTGCATGTAGCACAGATGTGAGAGGTGATGAGTTTATACAGGGTTTTGGTTGGAACACTTGAATGAAGAAGACCATTTGGGAAGACATAGGTGTAGATGGAGAATTATATTAGAATGGTTATTAATGGTAAATGGTAATGGTATATGGTGGGAAGTTATGGACTGTACTCATATGGCTCAGGTTAGGAACAAATGACAATTCTCATGAAGACTGTAATGAACCCTTTGGATTCCATACATGATGGGGAATTTATTGAGTAGCTGAGTAGTTATGGGGTTCTCACGGGGGACTGTTGTCACAGAACTAGTTATTTTTAAGACATTTCTGCAAGTGTAAATTTTTCACTGCTTGGAAGCTGTCAGCAGAGTGTGTAGTTGCCATTGTCATTATTTCTAAACAACATTATTGTTTTTTGCTGTGTAAAAACTGCTGAATGTTTTGTACTCATTCAAGACCGAAAGAAATCTGTTGTATTATGGGGGAATGTGTGAGAGTAAACTGTAAAGAGCCCTTTGTCTTCCCACTTCTTGATATGACCTATTATGATTTTGTTTTCAGCGGTGTGACCCCCTCCCCCTCCAGCCTAAGGGTCAATTACATTCCAAATTTCAGTCACTCATAGACATATAATTCACGATATTGTACTGGGTAGGGTATGATGTGGATAGCATAGATATTTGGTTGAGACAGAAGTGGGTAGTAGTGGATGGTGGAGGAATATGCAACACTGACAGTTCTGATATAAGATCTGTGACTTCATTGCTTTGACACCTAATTGGAAGAGTCAGAGAAGATTTGGTCTACATAAATTATGATGAGTCTTTCATGTAAAAATTTATTTATTTGCTTGTTATTTAGATTGACTCTTGCTGTTGAGGTTACACAGTAAATATTCCAGAAGGAAGTACACTGTGTAGGTGTTAATTTAACATGCTTCCCTTTTACATAAAAGCATAGTCTGATAATCCAAACAAATTTAAAGCATTGTTACAAAAATATTTACATGAAAATTCCTTTTATTCCCTGGATGAATATTTTGAACGCCAAGTTAAATTTTGACATATGATCTGAATTGACACATGAGGGCTTTGGAATACATGTTTCTTCTCTTTACTTCCAAGTCTGTATTATAAACATGTCAGTATATATCCAACCACAATCTGTAATGAAGGGAAATTTCTTACTTAAAGAGTGACTGTAATTTCTTCTAAATTACCCCACTATTTTTATTTTTATTTGTATTTTTATTTTTAGTTTTACTTTTAATTTCTATTTGTATCCTTATTACACTAACAATTATTGTCCTATTTTATTGTATTTATCATACTAAATAACCATGTGACTGTTGTACACACTCATGTTGATATCACCCCTTAATCCCAACAAATATGATGATTTCCATATCCATATGGACTATGTAATCCTGTATGGATTTACGGAAGGAAAACAAATGATATATGGTGTGATATGATATTTTGCCTGGTGAAAGGCAAGATACAGTTTTACCAATTGAATTAATGTGTTGCCTTTAGCACAGTATTTTACTGTGGTCATCTGGCTGATGTAGTCTTGTGGATGGTACCACCATTTCGGTGGAATATGTTGTTTTCATCATTAGGGTGGAACAATTTCTGCCATAAAATTGGAGGCATTATTTTCTTCCAAAACTCTGGCATTCACTTAAAAAAATACAGGAGTTGTGAACCAGTAGACTACAGCCTGAATCATCACAAATATCAAGGCCTCAATTCTCATAATGAATAAATTCTGTTGTTACAGTAAGAATTCAAGTTCCCTGTGCAGATTTGATTTGATTTGATTTGATTTTAATTCCAAGAAAACCATATATAGGAATAATCCATGGATATAGGAAAAGTCAAAGAGTGAGAACTTGGCTCTGTGAAGCCAAGTCAGTCATTGGACAGAATAGTATAAAATAACAGTAAAAAATACAAGCAGAAAATAACTAAACAGGAAACAGGCAAAAATACAAGCAGAATATAACTAAACAGGAAACAGGCACACAATAGTTACAATTCCAGATTACAATATGTAATCTAAAATATGGCAATACTGTACACAGTTATAAGCTAGTTAAATTAACCTAAAAGCTGTAATAATTACAAAATAATAAGTAGATAGCAATGGATATAGTATGTACAATAAAGATTAAATTTGTACAATGTAATGGTATGTTGCATAACATAAGTTGAGTATTCCGTTCACTGAAAAATTCAACTAGAATGTAGAATGAGTGAGTCAGTAGGTAGTTCTTTAGAGCAACTTTGAATTTTTGGGGATCTTCTATACACAAGTTTAGAAGCATATTTTAGGACAAAGGTTTTTACCTTTGTTATTAATCCCCACACAAATTTTAAAAATAAATTTTGTCTTATGAAATCGGGCAATATATGTATTTATTTTACATTCACATAAATAAAATTGAAATAATAGCTTGAAGTACAATGAACTGAAAGAATTTTATCAAAATTATTGAAATAACTCTACTGAATTAAAAATAATGGACAGTCAGAATATTACTGTACTTAGAATTTCAGGATATTAAAGTTGATATAATGTGAATCACTTGTAATGTTGGTTGTAGTAGAAGCAATTTAGGTGCACATTGCTGCAGCATGTGTGCACACTGTATTTAAACAGCACTAGTTGTAGTGAAGAGTTGGAAACACAATGGTGTAGTGCTAGTGTACTCACTCTTCTAGCTCACATGGGATTTGTTTGTAAATAACTGTTAACTGGATTGGAGTTAAGGTTAATTAGATTCAGTGACGTACCCAGGAATTTTGTTTGGGGGGGTTCAACAAATTCAGTTGAGGACAGAGGACATAGAGAAAGGGGATCTGGGGGTGGTAGCCCCATAGTCAGGGGTTCTGGAGGCAGCTGTAATTCGGTACAAGAAAATTCATTTCATATAGTAAAATTTACTTAATTTTTGGTACTTTAAGACTATTTATGATGACAACCAATTTATTTGTCATTGCTAATGTAAAACAATTGAGAACCTAAGTAGTTTTAGAATTTTACTGCCTTTTTTCTGAACATCTTGGGGTGTTGGCATCCTAAATTCAGCAATTTTTAACAGTTTTCACAATCGGGTTGAGTTTGGCACGATTTTGGAAGGCCTTCGGAATTTCTGGGGGGGTTTGAACCCCCCCAAACCCCCTCTCGGTACGCCACTGGTTAGATTTGAACGTCCTTTGTATGAACAAAGCGAATGTAAAACGAAGCTGTGTAAACTCTTAGTGGTCAACACGTCGAGAATTTATAGTTAAATGCTGCACAAAAATAACTTCCAAGTCTCCTTCTGTGACTTTGCCACAGTCCTTTTGTGTGCAGTGCTTCAGTGTCATTTATTCAAAGGGGTGATCACATGCTTTACGGTCACAGACATAACACCTGTCTTCCTGTTCCTTATTGCCATCATATTATTGCTTGTGACTGTGTTACTTACATCTTACCATGAATTCTTATGACATTTTGCTTTTCAGAATAATTCAAACCTTCAGAATTTTGTGGAAGTAAAAAATGGATCTGTGGTGCACCATGCACAGTACAGGAGGTCCACATAGTCTATGGAGGCACTGGGAGTTGTATGCCGTATTGCTGGCATGAATAATTGTATGTGTCATTCACGTAGCCCATTTTCAGTGAAGGAATTGGTTAAATCATTTTTCATTTTTGAACTGTGGGCTTTATGTAGGCTCACTGAATCCAACTTTGCACACCTTTGGTGCTGTATTTTTCAGTGTCTGTTTATTAAAACACTAATGTATACACGAGTTTGATTGTTTATTCATTCTTATCATATCTGAGGAAAATGTGGGTTGAAAATATATTTTGTTGCTATCAGCCTCCAGCTAGTTCTTATGTGGGTACCTGACCCAGTCAGCTCCCTCTTACAGTAACCAATCCTGTATTATTTTAAAGTGGGTGTTGGTGTTCGTTACCAGCTCAATCTCAGTTTTAGGGTAGGCTACGCAGCTCTGTAGCCTCCTGTACAATGGGTACCCGGGTATTTCACGGGGGTAATGAGTGGCCAGGGCATGACGATGACCCTTCATCCCCTTCTAGCGCTGTGGTTAAGAAAGAGTAGAGCTATACCTCTACTCCCCCTATGGGCTGTACAGCCTGTACAGAGCCTCAGTGCCTGTACAGTAGAGCTATACCTCTACTCCCCATATTGGCCGTGCGGCCTGTACAGGGCCTCAGTGCCTGTACAGTAGAGCTATACCTCTACCCCCCCTATGGGCCATACAGCCTGTACAGAGCCTCAGTGCCTGTACAGTAGAGCTATACCTCTACTCCTCCTATGGGCTGTACAGCCTGTACAGAGCCTCAGTGCCTGTACAGTAGAGCTATACCTCTACTCCTCCTATGGGCCGTACAGCCTGTACAGAGCCAGGGTCCACTTTGCCTTTTTTTAAGCAGCTCTGTGATATTCTTACAGTAGGATAACGTAGTTTCTGTGTTGTACTTTATGGGAAGCTAAATGATCCCAAGTCCTTGAAGCAATGGGGCTTCATGTTGTTCGTACAGTAGAACTGATTATTCTGATGTCTGCATGGGCCAGACAGAATTGCTTTCCTTGTGTTATTTTAGAGAATTATTTATCCTTGACTTAATGTTCATAAGCCCATTGACACTCAATAAAGTGGCTTGGATTTTATCCCCGTAATTGTTAATTTTTGTCTAACGTAATGTCTAGAATGATTTTGGGATCCACTCAGGGTCCTGTGCACAGTGCACTAGGGTCTTTTTCCACAGGGAGTAAACTAACTAGACTGTGAACCTCACTGCTCCCCACTGACTGATGCTAATGTCAAAAATGCTTCTGTTCCAACGTGTGCTTTCATGGAGTGGTGCATATACTATAGGTTGCCAAAATTTGGCAGATTTCCTTAGGTTAGTTTATACTGATATAACCAAAAATACCCATATTCAAAATTGAATTGTTATGGAGATAATTTTTAAAGATTGAGAACTGCTATACATTTATTGATTACCAAATACATATTAAAAAAACTGGGGGAAATAGCAGTTGCTCTAATACTAACACCTGCGCTCAACATCTAATTAACATGTGACAGACATAATGAAACTTAAGTAAGAAAAACTCTCACTAGTTTTGTAAAAAAATCGTCCTACAAGGTTCCAAGTATTTTACATAGCACACCCACCTCCATATGGCTTGTGATGGCTATCAGCTCAAGGTTTAACCTGCGCAGTATATGGCTAATGCATCATGTTAAACAGGTACAGTGCATAGATCTGCAAGAAGACAACATTTTTGTCTCATCAGTATCCCTGTAACTGTTAAAACTTAAGGTATAGTTATATTGGTTATATCAATGTAAGTTAACCTAAGAAATATTCTCCTGAAGTATGGCAGATTTCTCCTGAAACATCCTGTATATTGTAGCAACTTCACATTTTCTGTGCATTTTATTAGTTTCATTATTACTACATGTATATTGTTACAAATGACATGGGTTTGGTGTACTTGTTGCTGGTGGGCTTGCTAATGTTTCTGTGCTGTACATATGACATCAATCGTATGCTGAAATTGAGAGTGTACAGTGTGTTGTATTGAAAGTCTTGGTTATGATGTTATTCGCTGTTAACTCTGTTTTATTGCAGGAGGAATGTGCATTTCAGAAAATATTTATGTAATTATTTTAGTGCTGTTATGTAATGCAGTTGTCATTTATTCGCATGTGTTAATTGTTCCTACTTTTACAATGAGGTGCCTCTTGTTGCAGCTGTAGAAGTAGCTTTTGCAGACACTCGGTACATGTATGTCTGTAGTGAGTGCATTCAAGATAAGTGCCTAAATTTAATTTGTAGCCATGACAGCCAATTACATACAGCAGAAGAAGAAGCAAAAGAAAAAAATAGCATCTTTTGGGAAAGCAGCATATTAATCTGGTTGCTGAAATCTACGCTCTGAACTTCAAGGACTTTCCTTTAATTTTGTTCTTTCACATGTACCCCATAACTGTGAATTATTACGTGATTTGTTATGGCCTCCATTCCACTTCACATTAGTCTCTGTCACATGATCTTTGCTCCAACAGTCTTTCTGTGAATCTTCAAGGTTCTAACAGCCTTCACTCTCGAGAAGCTGGAGTTTAATTTCCGTACATTAAGTTATAGTTTCATGGAATAATTCGGTTTTTTCCCCACATTTTTCCATTTTCCCAGTGTTGTTTCATTCGAACTGTTTTTGTCATAAAGGAAAATGTTACATATTTACATTTCAACTTGGATTGTTTTTATTTCTGTTGACATGTAAACTTGGATCATTGTAACTCTGGCATCTGGCAACAACATATTCAAAATGTAAGGGTACAATTTATTTTCCCTTCCTCTGCAGTACCATGTTCTACATGATCACCCTTTGTTGTCCCGACGCACTCAGTCTGGTAGGTGATCCTCTTTTGGGAAACAGTTGTGGTTCACCAAATCACATATAATTTTAATTATTTATCTTTTATTTGTTTTTTTATTTACTCAATTTATTCTTGATATAAAATAATGGAGCGCTATATCCAGTTAAACAACTAGATCATTTCTAGGAAACTGACACAGACACTTCTCTGTACTCCTACTTACACCACACTCGTACGCGACTGAATTCGCACTGGACTGCTACCGTCCGTTGTCCGCTGCTAACATTTTCTCATTTAAATCTCTCCCCTCCTGCCTATCACCAACGGTCCTGAATATACGTTGACAGATTAACTTACAACGCGTGCCATGAACCGTCCGTAACTGATGCCAGCAATCCTAAGAAACAACTATATTAAAAATGATTGGCTACAATGTGACTTAGTGAGGTATCATGCCTGAATAACAGATTTTGCTCAGTTTCCTCAGTTGAAAGGCAATGTAGTGTCAGAACTCTACAAACAGGTATAGCAGGTACTTCCATATGTTTATAAACACCTTAATATCACCTAACTTCAGTGGCCCTATAACAGTTTTTGAAATCTGTCACATAAGTGGAAAAAAAATGTGTAACACAGTGTGCAGTGTCTGCTGTCTTGCCACCATATGATCCTTACATCTGCATAACCAACTGAAAAAAACACATTTATAATGTGTCACAGAAATGGGCAATGGAACTGAAAGTTGCTGCTTGTTTCCACACACACATGATCATCCTGTTTTTTTTCATCATTTTAATGAACCTTTGCAGGAAAATGCAGAACATAAAAGTGACATGATGGTGAGTGATTTGCTATTAACATTTGTAAATGGACACATATATTGGACTGTATCCTTCACCTATAAGGTGAAGGATACAGTCCAATATATTCCTTTTAAAAAACGTTTTGGAAACTGGCTCTGGTTCTGGGATCAGGTAAGAGAATATGAACGTCTTTTGAAACTATTAGAATTTTCTGCAGATATCTCACACAAACTCAACAACATGAAGCATACTCTGTTGTGGCTGTTACATTGAGCTATGTATTTATATGTATTTATGTATCTATATATTTGTGTGTATTTCATCATATTTTATTATTTTGTACAGAAATGGAGCCAGCTTCTTTCATGTTTTATCAAAGAATATGACACTGGAAAAAGGAAAATACTGTATATGTGTCTGTTTAATAGTGTACTGTCATCATAAGTTACAAAACACACTTTTACAATCTGTTTGTCATTATGGAAGTTGTGACACTCTCTTGATACAGCTTTCTGTGGCTGATCACTTTTATGTGCAAACCCCCTGGCTGTACTTCAGGTGGTTGTTCGGTCTGGTGTTATGTTAAGTTCTTGGCTTGGTTGTGATTTTGTTGGCTTATTATGTTGGAGTGGTGGATGCATTGCTTTGAAGCTGGATAAATGTGTTCAGGTTGAATGAATGTAGAGAAGTCATATTTAATACATGGACATAGTGATTATATTTCTCATTTGGTATAAATATAGTTTACAGTACTACTTCCAATAACTCAACTAAATCAGCAAGTATCTTTGTGTGAAATGAAGTATTGCCTTCTAATATATTGTGACATAGTACCTGTGCTATGTTCTTATAATAAAACCAACTATGTACACTAATTTCTCAAATTTATTTTTGGAATAAAACTCTACATGCTTCGGACAGTTCCTCTGTCCATCATCAGGAGTTTTTCACTGTACACACAGTGATGGTATATGTCATACAGGTTTGTTGACAGCTTGCGAGCAGGATCAGGATGGAACTGAGTTCTGTCCTTTATGACATATGCCATTGCTGTGTGTACAGTGAAAAACTCCTGATAATGGACAGAGGAACTGTCTGAAACATGTAGAGTTTTATTCCAAAAATAAATTTGGGAAATTAGTGCATCTGGTTGGTTTCATTGTAAGAATTTTTCACGATGCACGGTCACCTGATCGTCAAAAACCTGTACTATGATCTGGTCTTCAAGGTTGTATGTATGTATGTATGTGAGGCTGTAGTTATTGTTTGGGAAACTTTAAAATTTACTTTCCATAGAAATGACTGAGTTAGAATTTGTGCTGGAAATAACTGTGTTGAAAAAGACTGAGTTAGAACTTGTATTGGAAATAACTATGTTGAATTAAGTGGGTTTGAATGATTCCCTGCTTACAAGCGCTTGTGAGTGAAAGGGGTGACTTAACATTAACAGACGATGCATACCTGTTCTTGTAGTTCATGCAAACCATTTGATTCACAGTTGGTTTGTTTGTGTTAGTGTTACAAGACATAGTGCTGTTTGTGTATACTTTATTGCTCAATACCATAGTGACTCTGTTACCAGTTAGTGACATGAAGCTCAAATTATGTATTGTTGGCAGTCAATGGATGGGATGAGGTAGTTTACTACACTGCTGATATTGAAGATATTGAACTGTATGGTTTGGATATAAATATTAAAATGATTTCTTATTATTAGTTAATTCTTCCCTTTTTTATTTCAATCACATGATGCATTTGGAGTTTGTAAGTTGTAACATATACTGAATGTTGAAAACGATTAAATGCAACGTGCTGAAATAACCATGCAGGTCATTTTTACATTTCTCTGCCACTTTGCCCCTTACACTGTCAGGGCGAGTTAGATGATGCTGTACATCCATCATATCTGCCATTCTGTATTAATGATGTAATTGCACTCAAGTCATGCTGAGACATATAATTGTTTCATACTTAGAGTGTATGTGCAGTTTCATTAATTATTTTATCCTAATTCTTTACAAATTTAACAAAATTTTATGCCTCTTTAAGTAGAAATCTTGTGTCTTTCACTGGTACATAAATAGTTTGGACAGTGTTTTTGAGAAAACTGTTACACATGTACCCTCAGTCTGGTCCTCCCCAGATGCTGGCTGTATAAGTTGTCATATCACCTTTTACCTGAATTTTTGTCCGCAGATCACCCAGTTCATGCACCTTCCAGTAAGGGGAATCCATGGGAGTGCGAGTTCATGCCAGACAAGGGCTACCTTCTGCGACCAGTGAATGGCGTATATCACGCGTATAAGGACCGAACGGCACTGGATAATGATGAACCATGCAACTTCCCATATCCTGATCTGTACACTTTTGTGGCAGACATGAGCAGACTATGTGCCATGATTGCTGATGGCCCACTGTGAGTACCATATGCTGCCTTCTTCAGAATGCTACAGACACCTGTGATATGGGCACTCCTTAATTTTTAACATGTGTGAAATGTTGCTTTGTTGAATGTTTTTGAAAGAAAATGTAATGACTGTAATTCACCCTTTACTAAATCTAAAATTTTTATCAAATCTGTGTAATGAATATGTATTAAAATTTGATGTTTGTTGGACCGTGCATATTTGTCTTAACTGGAGAATAAAAACCAACTTGATGCCACTTATTATTTTGTTGTACTTATTATAGGCTCAACATGTTTCAGGCACTACTGTGCCCATCATGAGGAGCTTGCGACTATAATGTTGATTACCACATTGGTCGTTTTGTTCTTGGTTTGCCATAGGTTGGAAGTTAGGTGGGGTTAGGCTGGAGTGGTGCCCAGGCTGCATTATAGTCGCGAACTCCTGATGATGGGCATAGTAGTGCCCGAAACATGTTGAGCTTATAAGAAGTATGATAAAATAATAAGTGGCATCTAGTTGGTTTTTATTCTTCAGTTATGTTCTAAAATATTTATAAGCAATGTAGTTATGCTGTAAGCTTGTTCAGTCTGGATTAAAATTACATTATTTCTGTGCATTTTATTAGGGTCTGTAAATGGCAGATTTGATCGAAATTCTGCGTCCAGAGCAATGTTATTGTATGTGAAAGGGTAAAGGTAAGCTTATTGGCAGTTGCAGGTTAACTGAATGTGAACTCACATACTGAGGAATCTGACAATCAGGGGTCAGTGAGAAGTCATTGAATAAAGTTTGCCTGTGTCACAACTCTTCTTTTGAAAGTGCTCTCATATCATATATTGTGTTTAACTGTTTGTTTGCAGGAAATCATTCTGCTATAGGCGGCTGAGTTACTTGTCATCAAAGTTTCAGTTACACGTTCTCCTTAACGAACTGCGAGAACTTGCGTCACAGAAGGCCGTCCCTCACCGCGACTTCTACAATATCAGAAAAGTATGTAATGCATTATGCACCCAAGAATTGGTGGATAAACTGCAGACATTAAATGATGTTATAAAGTGAAATGCCAACTTGATGCAACTAAGTAAATTTATTGACGTATTCTTAGCTCGACATGTTTCAGGTACATCTGCCCATCATCATGAGCATTAGATGTTGAGTTGCAGCATATGGTTTTCTGCACTGTAAAGAATAAGAGATGAAATTTGTGTGTAGTGGCTGTATGCCGTGTTATGTAGGTGTTTGTCAGTGTGGTCTATGGATAGACCGCACTGATAAACACCTATATAACACGGTGTACAGCCACTACACACACACACACACACACACACACACACACACACTTCATATTGTCTTATTCTTTACAGTGCAGAAAACCGTATGCTGCAACTCAACATCTAATGCTCCTGATGATGGGCAGATGTACCTGAAACATGTCGAGCTAAGAATACGTCAATAAAATTACTTAGTTGCATCAAGTTGGCATTTCACTTTATTTCATGAGGAAGATGCATGGTCAAACAACCCTCATTAAATGGTGTAACCCTTGAGATGATACTAACAGAATTCTGTATGTCACTGTGGGGGAGGAAAATGGAGAGAATATCCGATGTTCATTGTTTTTAGAATGATATCATGTCTGTGTGTTTATTATGTTATTTAACATAGAAGTGGTTAAATTTTCATATCTTTGTATGTAGTTTTCCAGATAAACTTTAAACTTTGCTTTTTTAGAAAATTGTGTTTGTTTTGGAAAGAACACACAGAAATACACTTTCTCACGTGATTGACCTTCATTATTAATTTCGTAATAGTCTAGTGCAGTCTTTGTCTTAAAGTTTTAGGTACATGTGGAATGTGCTGGGGATTTTGAAAAATCAGCAACTTTTAAGTTGTTTCAGTGAGACACATACGTAATTAGCTTGTCTTTGATGACAGGTGGATACACACATTCATGCAGCATCCTGTATGAACCAGAAGCATCTCCTGCGCTTCATCAAGAAGACACTGAAGAATCATGCAGACGAGGTGGTGACAAACAACAAGGGGCACAGCATGACGCTACGTGAGGTGTTCCAATCCATGCACCTCACTTCATATGACCTCACAGTAGACATGCTGGATGTGCATGCTGTGAGTAGCCATTGCTCCAATAGACTGACGTCAGAGTGCTGTAAATGTAATGCAAATAGAGGAACTGGCAGTGGGATTTTGACATTTAATAATTCATTCATTACATCAATAATATAATCATTCACTCCATTGGCATGAGCAGAATGTGATGATTCCTTGCCGTTCTCAGGATCTTCTTCCATTCCTTTCTGTTATGTACTTTTTCCTGCCACCCTTCTCCACCAACTATTTTTCCATCCTCTCTCACCTCATCTTGCCAGCTATTTCTTGGTCTACCTCTCAGTCTTGTTGTTCCCAAATTCGTATACAATACCCTTTTGGGAATTCTATTTTCTTCCATTCTCTGTACATGCCCAAACCAACGTAATCTATTTAACCTTATTGTCT
>Ga0123352_10010954_pt1 | contig 14266 bp, 11 predicted proteins | sample TergutLab28metaG_FD_89700 | JGI IMG/M metagenome (GOLD analysis project Ga0123352, IMG submission 89700) | Labiotermes labralis P1 segment gut microbial communities from Petit-Saut dam, French Guiana - Lab288 P1 | ecosystem: Host-associated > Arthropoda: Insects > Digestive system > Gut ... | reverse complement strand
CCAGATTATACATGAGTAAAAGGTTCTTCAGGTCTAATAGATTTGGGCTGTTTTGTAGAAAATTTACATTCCAGTCTCCACATAAAAATAAGTTAATTCCTTTAGATTGCACTTTGCAGATTACTTCTTCTAGTATTGACAGAAATTCAGCAAAATTCCCATCCGGAGATCTATAAATACAGACAATGATGAGATTAAAATCTGTTAGTTGAATTGCTGATACTTTCACATCCCAACCTGTTAATGTGTACTACTTCCTTTGTTCTTATGAATTCCTTTACAAAGATGCTAGACCCACCACCTAATCTAGTGGATCTGCTGAAACTGCTTACTAATTTAAATTGGTCAATAGATATAGTATCAAGTTGATTAGTTTTTAACCAATGTTCAGTGAAACATAGGACATCCGCATTTATATCCTCTGTACTTATGGATATAGATAAGTCTAACATCCATCCATCCATCCATCCATCCATCCATCCATCCATCCATCCATCCATCCATCCATCCACCCACCCACCCACCCACCCACCCATCCATCCACCTACCTACCTACCTATCTATCTATCTATCTATCTATCTATCTATCTATCTATATATATATATATATATATATATATATACATGCGTGCTCACGCGCGCACACACACACACACTATAAAGACCGGCAGTCTTGTTTGTGAGAAGTGGCGTCAAGTCTCGCACTGACATTTTGGTGTTACCAAGTAAAATAACTTTTCTGTTTATTGTAAAGGGCTTTTAGTCACAAAAATATTTTCTCTTATTATAACAATTAACGAAATATTGCCTTGTTATGGTAAAACATGATCCTATGTAGAATTTTTAATTTTGACGGTTAGTTGCAGCATTGATGCGTGTGGCCCTCGAACCAGTACACAGTAAGTATTGTAGCTCTCCCTCCTCCCCCCCCCCTCCAAAATAACCGTTGGGCACCCCGCTGTACAGCATCATATAGCACAGAACTGTTATACATAAACGACTTAAGTGCACAAGCTGTAATTAGGGCTGTGAATTGCAGGGATAATGCCATTAAAGTTCGAGGTGTTTTGATTTGTAGCAAGGTTGCAGATCCTTATACGAGTATAATAGGTAGATCTATGGGATCAGAGTTTAGACAGCCATTACGGTCTATGCATTGTCTAGGACCACAAGTATAGTGACAGATTAATTAAACAGACACTGAACACATGGTACAAAGTTTTAAAAGTGCAAAGACACTTACTTGGATACGTCAACAGTCGCTTTTGGATGCAAAGTCCCCCCCCCCCCCCTCCCAGCAACAATATGTTCAGATGTATTGGCGACTGCACCCTATCTTGTGCAACACAAACACAGCCCACAAGTTATATAGGCCTAATATTTCTCTTTGATTCATTCAATATTTCCCTCCTCTATGTCTGATGTCCGATAGTTACACGTTTCAAGCCCGGAGTTTACTTTACCATCTTCTGCAACATAATGAAACCTTATTTTGCTCCCTCAGTTTATTTGTACTGCATAACTCTTACAAAAAACAGAGATTGTTTCCCCCACACTTCATTAATCGACTGTCTTTTCTTTCAAGACGTATGAACTGAAATTTTATATGTATAATATAGATTAATTTTTCCTTTTTAAAGAGGCTATAATTTGGGTCGGGATAGCCTAGTCGGTATAGCTACTAGCTATGGACTGGAAGGTCCGGGGATCCACTACTGGTAGGTGCGAGGATTTCCGTACTTGTCCAGACCAGACCTGGAGCCCATCTAGCCTCTTGTACAATGAACACCGGGTCCCTTCCCTTGGGGTAAAGTGTCCAGCGTGTGGCGTTGACCATCCGCCTCCATTTAGAGCCAAGGTTGTTGAAGAAAGAACAGAGCTACAGCTCCATTCCCACTCTGGGCCTTCATGGCCTGCTCTAGGGTGAAGTTTACCTTTTAAGAAGTTACATGAGGCTTAAAATTGGATATGTTAAAGTTTACAGTCCTACAAGTGACTAAGCTTCCTTTATATGCAGAGGAACATAATGTAACTAATACATGGCATTATCTGCTTTACAAAGCCTAAAGCCTAGTCTGACAGAAGGATTATATGAATTGTACACGTGTATTATTTTAAACAATACTTCATCAGCTTAATCTTCTTGTGACAAACGTATTTAAATGTTTTATACATAGGCTTACTTAACACGGATCAAAACACTGGTAAAGACAGACTCCTCCTCTTCACAAACAGGACGCTCAAGACGAGTATGGCCGCATTGGTTAATACCACTGCTTTATAATATATGGTCACGAACCCCAGGAACGAGGGGAGAGAGGTATAATGCCAAGGCAGACTGGTTGACTGATTCACTGTCAATTGCAGAGTGACTAAAAGGTTAATGTTAAGTTGACTGTATAATTATGCTGACATTGTCTCTAGCTGCCAATGATCTATGAACACTCAGCCAATGTGAAATTTGCGATTAGTATTTAATATCACAAAAACAAACTTACTTCGTGGTCTCTCAAAGTGAATAGCCACCATAGGGCTCACGTAATTTTTTGTATTGTTGTGTGGAAAATAGTATCCAGGGAAGCCTAGAGAGGGAATGTACATGATTGGTCCCGCATTCTCCACATCCGCAGGTGTTTCTCCCTCACAGCTCAGCCAAACTGTTTTCATCTAAACAAAGAAAGAGAAATGTGTACAAAAACTGCATTACTCCTTCCACCACATTAGACACAAAACACACACTATGCTTGTCTCCCTTCAGCTTGTAAATACAGAATATATCCTTCACCGTGTCCCTCAGTACAGCAGGTGTCACTGGATGTCCTGGCGGTTATATTCTCTCCGTGGCAGAATGAAGGCGTAATCAGAAACACGAGAGAGACACAATGCGTCTTGGTAAACATTGTTCCAACACCATAATTATGCCTTTTGGAACGCAAACAAAAATGATAGAATTCCATACGTTTAAACACATCTTGGTTGTCTACTTGTGGGCTGGGATAGCGTCGTTGGAATAGGCGACTTGCTATGGGCTGGACGATCCGGTGGGGGCGAGATCTTCCGCAACAATCCAAACAGGCCCTGGGGCCCACCCAACCTCCTGTACAATTGCTACCAGATCTGTTTCCAGGGGGTACGGCAAGCAGAGAGTCGCGTTGACCACCTGCACACACTTAGCTCCGAGTTTCGACAAAGACTAGAGGTATAGCTCTACTCGCCCTCTGGGCCTTCATGGCCTCTTCTAGGGTGAAATTTGCCTGGGTTGTGTAATTATCTCAAATAAAATATACTGATATACAGAGTGGCCAAAAAGTCAGTTAATCCGAAATATTATCTAATATTAATGAGAATTCCAAAAATGAATTATATTAGTCAATTTATAAAATGCTCCCACAATTGCAGGAGTTATGCACCGAATATGAACTGTCTCACTGGATAAAGGTTTTGTAAATTCAGCAAGTAGAAGGGCATTTAAAATGTATTTTACTATACGTTTTACTAACAGACTAATGATTTTTGGGCTACTCTGTATAGCGATGTATCAGGAACTACCATAAAATCAAAATATAAAGTTTGAAAATATTATCATTACCTTACATTTGAGAATTGCTTACTCTCGAAACATTTCACTTTAAGAATCTAGTGACCGATCAGCTGGTCAATACATATTTCGGCTTTTATAGAACCCAAAGATTTGACATGGTATTCATAACAACCAACCACCGAACGCTGTGTGATGCCATGTCAATGTACCACTCTTCAGATCTCATTTCTCAAAACAAATTTAATATTATTTTCATTTCTGCACACAGGTATTCAAGTAATCTCTTCTGGCCTGCCAACTAAAATTTCGTGTGCACTTCTCATTTTCCATACAAGCACAGAGAGAGATTCACTTAACAGAACAAATATTGCTTTTTCCTTTTGCACACACCTACTTTTGGCAATGCAGTTTTCTTAATCAGTGGTACCCATACTTTCTTCGGATCTCTTGAAATGTGCTGAGGTTCTTTAAGTACCGACATATTAATAATTTTCCGCCCTCTCTTAAAAACTGTAATTCTGTGAAATATACTAAACGGTATCAACTAAGACATTCTAAAATATTTAGTATTGCAATTTTAATAGAGTAAAATGTAACAAGAATAAAAAGCAATAAAATACAATTCAGAAACAATAAAAATATTTCAATTAAAATGATAGGATCCCTCTGCAAATCGTCTGAATACAGCTCAGGAGCCACATTTGAGATAAATGTGCTTCAAATAATTTTATTAAATGAAGGGTTACAAATAATTTCTTTCTGTTAAATAATTGAACTGTATAACGGAAGTACGAAAGTTGAACGTATAACAAGATACATTAAAATGCTTCAATAATAATTAATTAGGTCGTGTCTAGTCCCTTAAGTGAGATCAGCTTCTCGTTCTCTATGGGAGCTTGGACCAAGACATTGTAAATTAAGAAATAAATGTAACAACCCTTTTGTAATAGTGTACAGTTCAGTACAGTACAGTTCATTTCCACGCAAGTTGCATTCCCGTGAAAGCCGGCCTTCACCAAAAAGACATGAGCCCGACATAGTATCTCTGTGAGAAACAATGGAGCAGGTACAGTTTAGGAGAAATTATACCAATGCCAAAATCTTCATAGACGGTATAAAAACATAGACTATATTATTATTGTATTACTAATAATAAATTAATAAACATTGTGGTGTTAATTTTTTATATTATGCATACGGTGAATGTTTCTACAACTAACATATTTTCCAAAAAGTTCACTTCGTTATATAATGTACATAACACATACAACATCTACTACATGTTTCGGCACCAAGGTGTCGTCTTCAGGGAGATACTATAACATAGGTGTGCGAGCAAACCTGCTAATTTATGTTTTGTTCATGGTTATAAGTTTAATTAAAACATTATTTACAAAATCAATTTTACATATTTCATACATTTTATGTATTTTAACAATTCATGTTTTAATTAAGCTTATAATTATGAACAAAATATAAATTGACAGGTTAGCTCGCAAACTTTCGTTATAGTAAATGCCTGAATATGGCGCCTGGGTGCCAAAATATGTAGGAGTTTTTGTGTGTATCATGTATATTGCATCACGAAACTATATTCTCTGTGGTGTTAGTTGTGATCCTATATCCATGTAGTCAACTTCTTTTCCTTAAGTTATACACTCAAACTTGCATATTCAAATCTGTTGTCGTTCACTTTATTACCAGACTTTGCGCTGGTTCTAATTTTTTCACCATTATCGTGTATTGTAGACACAGTAGGCCTACTCTTGGCTAAGCCACGAGAAAGGTAGTTATTAACAAAGCGTTCATCTTTTTTCAAGCTGATCTTTTGTGTCTCATTTCTCTTAATTACCGATTGACTTCCACGTTTTTCATTGCATTGCTGTTGCACTGGCTGATATAGATTTAATTTTTTGTCCTCATATTCATTCCGTTACATCAAGACAAATAAACAAGCCAAAAAAATCCTCAGTGACATAAACAATGAGCGCAGAGTGACTAAGACAGTTGACAGTCGGCTCATTGCCTCTCAGCTTTGTTGTATGTTGTGTGTTCCTTATACTCTCTGTACCATCCAGCGCGTAGCCAGTTAAGGGCGTTAAACTGAAAATTATGACTGCATTAATTAAAAAGTAGTGTAAATTTTCAAGGCGTGTTAAAACAGAAAGGCATAAAATAAATGGGAGTAAATCAAGAACTGAAGGAAAATTTGTTAAACTTTAAATTATTAAACACTACCTAAAATATCGCTGTTGTTCATCTGCCTGCATGTTACGCTTTCTAAAGCACTTCAAAATTAAATAATGACGTGAAGATCAGTAACCAAGGAAAGCACTCAGCTAGTAGCCGGTAAAGTAACTCGGAAAAAATCTCTCAATCCTGGACCAGTTTTTTGGAAATCAAGGTAAATTTCTTTTCTTCTCCGTTTAAGAAAAAAGGAATAAGTTACTGAATTTAGAAAGTTAGCCACAGGTCAACTAAAATGTATTCCAGAAACGTGTATTATAAAGTGCACATGAGAAACTAACACACAAAGCAATAACAAATTAAGAATGATCCAGATTATGACACTTCAGGTACGGCATTTGCCTACATGTTAAATTCATGAACGGTTATCACAACTACCACAGTTTTCACACGCATACTCAATGATTTCTCCGCATCTTGGCAGCAGATTTAGGATCGATCCTTGACATATTTAAGCTGGGCTAATTACAAGAGTCATTGCTTACATGTCGATATCCAAAGTTTAAAATCGATCGTACTCGCCGATGCTCTACTGTTTCTTCAGCCAGGGTTCATAGAGGACACACTGTGACTCAATTGTAAATAATGCTTACTGCGGAGTTATTTCTTCTGCCTCCATTTGTATGTCACAAAGAACACAATCGGTCTCAATTATAAAACTGTTCATCAGGCCTCAGTGAGTACCTCACAGAGAATACCGTCTGTTGCAGTTACTAAGACTCAACATAGCAAGATATCATAAATTGTACATAAGTGTTCATACAAAGTGTGTTCTTTTGGTCAGATTTTAATTAAATTGTAATGTAATAGATTTCAGCCAAAACCCCCCAACTAAAATCTCAGGACAATTAATTTGGCAGGAGCTGAATTGTTCCGTTTGGACAGATGGACAGACATGACACAACTAACAGTCGCATTTTGCAATAAACATGCCTACAACGCTTTGCTTTCATCGTTCTGCTTAAAAAATATTTTACGGCACTTCAAAAACTTAACAGCTTGTTTATCAGTAAACAGGGAACTGTTATCTTAATTCACTTATTCGTGGCAAAAGGACATTGTCAATTTAGTAAAACAAGTTACCATATAGAAAAGAAAAACTAGTTTTGACTCAATTAGAAGACATTATGACCAAAATAAATTCTTAAAGTCGAAGATACGTATCGAGAATGGGTCCAGGTTTTCAATGCTTGAAATAAAGGAATTATAAATTGGTCTAAATAAGATTTTATTTCCATTTTGTTCACAGAACCTAATTTTAAATAAATTTAAAATAACGAAAGAAATATACATTTAGTTTCATTGCTTACAGTATGCGTTTTGATGTGGAATTCGCTAGTGTAAATAAAAAATCAGAGACATATTTTTTATGCAAACCTTCCTACTAAGTCTAATCTGTCTGACGCCATACTTGTACAGGTGGTCTAAGCATAGTCACAATAACATTAATCAATAAACTTACCAAATTGCGATAGGTGCTGTAGTAACCTTTTATTGCTTGTTTCAAATTTTCAGGCATGTCGGCAGGCAATTCCGAACTGTTGTTATAATACACTGGAGTCCAATTTGTGATCTGAAATTTAGAAACGACTTTTATTGCACATAAATATTTCACTTAATAAACAGAATATATTAAAACCTTCACTGAAAATCTGCAAATTCTAATGAGTAACTCATGTCATAAAGATTTGTCACAATAACCAGTCTAAATCTGGACATCAGAGATGAAAAAAAATTAAGACCTCTCTCCCTCATCATGATTGGCATAAGGCAGAATTTATTCCCACCCGTTTAGCACGACACCCCCAACCCCCCCTCGAAATAAAATGAGTTCTTGCCGCAATGTATAGAACACTTGTAATTTTGGAATACATATACCAGTCGTACAATGTATACTTCTTCTTCAGGAATACTGATCAATTGTGTCCTCTACCTAGCTAATAGAAGCAATAACTTATAAACTGGCAAATTTGTAGTAAAATTCTTATAAATGTCTTTTAACTAGTGAGACTGCACGTTTTAAATTTTCAGTGTTGTGCTATAAATACACCAACAGTTCGGCAATGCTAACTTGCGAGTTTGGAAGGGTGTTATTGCCACCAAATACATATTTTGAAAAGCCGTGTGCTGCAGAAATATGTCTTCGAAAATTGCTTAAATGTCTTCCGGAAATTATTTCGTGGAATGTGTAGAAAATTCATGACTGTAGCGTGAAATCTGTGTTTGTCATAAGGTTTGTTGATGACAAATAGAGAAATAATAAAGTTAGGCTACTTGGCACCAAATCATGAACGTAGCCTACTTTAGACATTTTATATGTATACAAGTCATTCATCACGAATATGGTGATATCACACGATGTTTACTTCACACTGGTGCAGACCGGGAGAAGTGTAGAGAAATGGAAGAATACGAAAATTACTGGTATTAATTTGTACATAATTTATGTTTTATGATATGCATTAAAGCACTTGAAATGAAGTACGAACCATTCATCTCAACAACTTCCGAGACGTTCTTATATCGTTAAATATGTAGGGCATACTTCCACAAAAAAATATTCCAAGCAAGATATGAGACCTGTACAGTATAACGTAATACTGAAGGGCGTTCAGATGTTTGCACCCTTGTAACTTCTTGTTGTTGTTCAGAAATCTAGATACTTCAAATTATCAGGGAGATCTACAGGCAAATAAATTTAAAACACCAACATAAGTAAACAAAATTTAGAATAAGCAAACACTGCATAAAGCAGCTTTTTATGGAAGTTAAATATTCAGTAATGGAACGGAAAACAGCATTGAAAATTAAATTATCACGCACAAAACTGTGTAAAATTAAAATAAATTTCGTGGAAAGATAGAAAAATACAAAATTACAGAAGGCCCACCTCTTTCACAGGTTTGCGCATCGCAATTTCGCTTGTTCGCGGAAAAATTATTGTGACCAGCCTTGTTTAACGCATTCTGGCTCCTTCGCTTGTTAGCAGTCGTTGTTGTGTAGTAATTAAAAAACCAGCATCTGCTGCGTTCGTTACTCAGGAGCTATCTAGTTATCGTAAGATTTGGGATAAACTCTACTTCAGGTTTTAATCTTTTTTTACTTAATTGTTTCTTTGTGTTTTGTTTGCGTGAAAGGGTCAAATACGTGCCAATGCAGTGCCTAAGGATAAAGTAGGATGTTACGTCTCTGTCACGAAAGTGCAGGTTTTCTATATGCTAAACAACGAAGATAATTGCTGCAGTCAGAAGCCATTTTGATGCAAACTAACTGATGATGCGTTGTATCAGGAAACGTTAAGGTCAGTGCTCCAATGGATGAGAAAATTTCTTCTGTAGGCCCAAGTCTTCATAGACTTTTCTCAAAAGCATGGAAATAAATTTGCATGTATGGCTAGCGGACTAGAGAATGATATACAGCATTGTTGCCAGTCAGTGGCGTTGTGATGAGAGGGAAGGCCATGCTCTTATACAACCGCTTCGCGGAATTGGAGGATGATAATTAGGGCCGCTTTTATGCAACTAGGAAAATTTAAGGACGCGGATTTGTCTGCACAACGTGAATAGAATAGGATAATTAGCTTTTGGATCATGTGGCTGGAGATAGGTACCCAGAGACTTTCAAGAACCTGTTGGTGAAGATGGACTACTTTCCACAGCAAACGTCGAAACTAGAGGAGTCAGGCCTGAAATTTAAGCACAAAATGATGGCTAAACAAAATCGTAGAAGGAGTTTTTTTTTAATCATGAAAACATGTAATGGAAAGCTATACCATTGCAGATAGCTCTTCCTTCACGAGACTTCAGTCTCCCCTCCGCCATGAACCTTGTCATTTAATACCATGATAACTTTCAGCCAAGACACCGACAACGTTGCTACAAATGCTGTTTCGTATATTTTATCAAGTTGATTATGGTTTTTATTCCTCTAACCTCTTCTTCCCATACCGTCTTAACTTCGGGCATCACGGTTTTCAGTTCCGCGGGTTATGTCGGGAACTCTATACTAGCGAACGGTTTGCTGTGAGTAAAAATATTAGTTATGTTCTATCGACAGCAGAAGAAGTATTGAAATGCTATAATTTTTTTTCTTCAGTTTTTGAGCAAAAAGATTCACACATAAGTTCGGATAAATCTGCAAAGAACAATGTGAAATACATCGATAACAATAATGATTACCTTATTAAATCGGATGAAGACACAGGGTGATGATTTGTCAAAACCGAAGTTATTTTCTTTGGTACAGGGAAACCAGTCCTTGTATTCTGGAATACAGACACTGCCAGGCCTAGGAAACCTATCGTAGTCACACAGAACTACGTTGTTTGCATGTCTGCGTGTGTTCGTGTATTCTGTAAAAGAAAAACAAAGACTCTTAGTAAGTTATTAATGCTTAAAAAATATTTTCAAACAACCAACACTTCACAATAATTTAAGAGCAATTTTATCCTTAAATGCACCGTTGTGCCATATTTAAACCCATAAAACTGCTAGCTTTACAGAAGTCTGAAAACCTAGACTAACAAGTTTATGTTATTTATGCCCTGAAGGCATAATACCTGATAAAAAATCTTCAATAACATTTGTCCACTTCTTGTAACTTTGTGGACTATCAGAGTTGAATGAGATTAAGGTGTTTGCACTATCATCTGGCTCCTTGGGTCCATACCTCCAACCTGTGAACATGAAATATATTTCTTACAGCAAGAGTAAATATGTCTTATGTAATGACCAGCATTTTTCTTCGTGTCTGACTCTAAGTGAGTTACATAATCTTCTTCCTAATTCTATATGGTTAGCTATTTCAAACCAGCCACGACATTAAATAGTGGAAAAGGTTCGATACGTAAGCACGAAGGAAATGAATTGCAGATAGCTCTAGCGACAGAATTATTAGTTCAAATGCCATCTACGTGAAATATGTTGGGTGTAGCACCGTCCCAATCTAACTGTAGTTTATAAAAGAAGCTTCAAACGTATTTGTATGTATGTTATGATCCGTCCTTATACAAAGTTTTAATGTGCTTCGCAAGTTGCCTCCATTAAAAGGACAGCAATGCTCCGTATTATAGCGATCTGAAGTATTGTTATTTGAGTACTATGGAAACCAAACACCATGAACAGGGAACAAGCCTGGATGGATTGCACCCTGTTGCTGATGAAAGACATCAATTTAAGAAAAGTTGCTCTTTCTAAAGAACTATAACCCACACAATTTCAGGACCCTGACATTAAGTAGCGCCCTGTCACTCCTAACTCAGAAACTTGTACGACAGCTGTGTGGGTGTTTTTTTAAGCTAGGTGATGAAGCTGCTAACGACAACATGTCCGGTGACCCCAAAGAAAAGTAGACAGATAGCACTACTGCCTTAATAAGCAATGCGACAACCATATGGATCCGAATGTTTGGCATAAAGGAAAGAGCAAATAAATAAAAGTATTTGTTTAAACCAGTGGCAAGAAAGGAGTAATGGATATAAATATAATAACGATATTAGAACAGCTGTGTAAAAATTTGCCAAAAATCTTAATAAAGCCGCCTCAAAATTTTGGAGCCCGAAGGATGATATGAAACAAATACCGTACTGAGCACCCACAAATATTAGGTGCCACAGCACGCCATGGCCAACTGGCACCTATATTAGAAAAAGATAAGGAAAAAGAGTTACCAGCACATATAAATATAAAAATTTAGGACACTTAGAAAATACACCTGAACGCAAAATCCATAAACTACTCAGTAAATGAACCCAAAGGCATGTCCAACAAAGCAATGAAAGTCTCACAACTTTAATGCTTATGATCGGTAACTGTGACCCTGACGACATATTTTGCAAGGAGGGAATGATAGAAACAAACTAATTATTTTGTATTAATATTTAAAGTCAAATTATGTGCAACAGGTACTACGGACAGGGAAGTGGTAAGGAAGTGACAGCGACCTTGAGGGACCGAAAAAGTCAGAGACGATATCCAGTAACTCTTTGTAGACGCAAACTAAGACACCTCCTAACTGCAGGGGTCATACTGTGCGGTTAGAGATATAATGTGTCCGGTATAATATTCTGTTCGCTACAAAGGCCTTCCGTTCTCACATTATCTACGTACCTGGAATAGATTCAATCATGAATGCATCGCTCTGCCATTCAGGTGTTGTTCTGATGAAGACGGAGTACACGAACCAGGCACACAACAGCAGCACAGCAATGCAACACAATGCGACAAGCACTATGATCACCGCTGCAAAACAAACACGTTACTTTACAATTTATTATAGGTGTAGGTACGGGCTGCGAGCAGGGATAGCTCAGTCGGTATAGCGACTTGCTACGGGCTGGACGGTCCGGGGATCGATTCACGGTGGGGGCGAGATTTTCCGCACTCGTCCAGACCGGTCCTGGGACCCACTCAGTCTCCTGTGCGATGAACACCGAATCTCTTTCATGAGGGTAAAACGGCAGGGTCGTGCGTTGAACACCCACACGCACCTAGGTTCCAGGTTAAAGAAAGAGTAGAACTATACCTCTACCACAGCTCTGGGCCTTCACGGCCTGTTCTAGGATGAACTTTAAATTTACTTTCCGACTAGAAATACCGGAAATAAAAGTCATTTAAACTAAATCAAACTAAGCCTTCTATATATCACACCACATGAATTAATGTGTAAGATTTTCGTTAATACTAAAAATTTCAGTCATACAATCCTTGATGGCTTTATTTAAAGAAGTTCCCTCTTCGCCAGTTGAAAAACTGTCTTTTAAAATTAAACTCGCCCTTCCACATCTTCTAATTTATTGTTCATGGGACCTCCCAGCAATACATTACCACGAATTTTTCCTTGAAGCTATAGCGAACACATCTCGTTACCAACTGCGCTCTTCTAGGTCATTACGCAGCGAGTAATTGTAATTTCTTACCGATATTTCGGGTTAACCGATCGGTCCCTATAGGTTGTCCTGAAACGTCGTAAGAAATTACCACTACTCTCTGCGTCGTGACATAGGAGAGCGCAGTCCTCACCTACTTCGAAGCGGAAGCCTGAAATCACGCATATCTCCTTGCGTACAGCCGTCAGCTCAGATTCTGACATGTGCCTCCAACGAGAGGATGTCCTAGCACAGCTTACGGTAGTGCAGTATAACGAGAAAAATTAATGGTATTTTAGGTCTGTTTATGACTCCTGTGTGTGCCCTCCCCAGCAACCATACTAACCACCAAGAGCAGTCAATAAATGTCTCGGTCAAGACCAGAATCGTAGACTGCGGAGGGAGAGGTGCGGCCATCCCGGGCGACAGAGTTCAAGGGATGATAAAGTGGGCGGAATAATGAAATATTATCAAAGAAGAAACATATTGCGCTCAAAAATTTTAAATTATTTAAATAATACAAAGAGAAATTTAATAAATAATTGCGACTTTTAAGAAGTTCATAATTTCTGTTTGGGACGGTCGTTATGGTTATTCTTCCTGGGCGCCAAAAACCGAACTACGTCCCTGGTTACGACTGCTGTCTTCCGGTCCCACAGTCTCAGAAGACGACATCACCAAATAGAGTAACAGAAGTGACGAACATTCAACACCGAGGATCAGAGCTGTTTACAGAGCCAGTCAATTACTGTATGTGCAAGAAAGCAACGGATTTTTTTTTTTTTAAAGATTGGCATCCCCTTGTATAACTTACAAATAAAAGAATAAAGAGCCGAAAACACAACTGTACTGTCTGCAGGATTTACTTCTGCAACTAGTTTCAACCACTAAAAGGTCATCTTCGGGTTGTGTACAATTCCAATACAGCGTTTGAGTCTAAATTATTGTCCTTTTTTTAAATGCACGTTGTTGTTTCTGGTACGTTGGTTGAAATGTCAAATAATTTATAAAATGTGTATAAAATATTCTTGATATTTCGTGTTCTTCTAAAGCAGCAGACGGAAGGTGGTATGGGAATCTTCACTGTGTTTGTATGTCTTGTTTGGTCATTATTCCAGGTTTCTGCTCCTGTGAATATTGTTATAATCTGACTAAAAATTGTTAATCAATTGTTGTCTGAATCACAAATCTTATTTTAATTATTCCAGGTTTCTATTCCTGTGAATACTGTCATAATCCGTATAAAAATTGTTACTCAGTTGTTGACTGAATCACATATCTTATTCTAATTATAACAATATTCACAAGAGCAGAAACCCGGAATGATAACCAAACAAGACAAACACAGTGAAGCTTCCCATGCCACCTTCAATCTACTGCTTTAGAGCAACAAGCAATATAAAGAAAATTTTATAACTGTTGTATTAATTACTTTATATTTCAACCAAAATGTCTTGCAAAAAGGGTAATAATTATGACCTCGAGGAATGACTATGAGGCAATTTATATATACAGGGTGTCCCAGGAGGAATGTGCCAGACTTCGGGAGGGTGTTCCTTATGTTAAAGTATACCGATATAACCCAAAACACCTACGTCCAAAGTTGAACGGTT
>Ga0123352_10010951_pt1 | contig 14268 bp, 11 predicted proteins | sample TergutLab28metaG_FD_89700 | JGI IMG/M metagenome (GOLD analysis project Ga0123352, IMG submission 89700) | Labiotermes labralis P1 segment gut microbial communities from Petit-Saut dam, French Guiana - Lab288 P1 | ecosystem: Host-associated > Arthropoda: Insects > Digestive system > Gut ... | reverse complement strand
TTTTTTTTTCTTTTTTTCTTTTTCTTTCTGTCTGTCTTTTTGTTTTTATTTTTCTATCTTTCTATCTGTTTGTCTATCCAACTAACATGCTTCATCTCCCCCCCCCCCCAATCTCGGGAGGTCGGTGGTGGCGGAGAATATTTAATATGGTTCTTATGGTGTTTTTTGTTACGTAATGTTATGGTGTTTTGATTGCTGTATCGTGTTTCCGACTTCCTCCTGAGAGGGTTGTGTTGCGGGGGTAGCTGGAGGAAAGGTGAGGGGCTTCGTATGCAAACGTGAAGACAGTCAAGTTTTGGTACGGTGCTTCTATTGTGGTAAACTGGGAGTGCGTCAAGTGGCGAGGAACAAGTGGAATTGATGGATGTGTGTACTGGCGACAGGAGACCGGCTGGCTGAGTAGTACTGATTGAGTTCGTTGTTTTTATAGGGCAGTGAATGTACTGCGCCAAGTGGTGACTTCGCATTTGTACTGTTAAGTTTATTACTGCTTTTGTTACATTCTTTCGAATAACGTTTGTTTCCTTTCTGACCGTCAGTCTGTTCCACCAGACTAACTAGAATCGCGTTTCCGTGGCCAACATCAACTGGGTAGGCAAGCAGGCAATTCGTACCGCCATCTCTCGACGGACTGGAGTTCGCAGAGACTCCTGTCACGTGTCCACGCAACTACTGACGAGGCACAGAGAAGCTCATGAAATAGTGGCAGATGGAACATATTCACAGGATGAACATACGACGCGTGAGGCTTACCACTGCCGCCTACTGCCTCAGTTAAGACTGCTTGGAGCTAGGCATCCACTCCCCTCTACACTTTTACGGCGTACTGCTTAAACAGGCCCAGGGCACCTTCAGCATTACAGAAACAAAGTGGCATTTTTTAATGCCAAACACAGCGGCACACCCTTCTTGTTCTATCGACTTCATGCTTCCAAATGAAACCCTGCATATGCACATGTTTCAGTATTCTGTTTCATGCTCCGTTTTGGGTTTATTAAAATATTCAGGCAAGAGTTCTAAATCACTACCGGAATCGTTACGGACGACGGCCAAAGTTCAAGGATGAATGCTGCAGCAGCCAGCCAACGTTCAAACTAAATTTGCTAACATAAAAAGTTCCAAGAACTTGTGACTGGAGCTTCCATACAGACACTACAGCTAGGGTTACCAGATATACGTGTATATACATACATACACACATATATGCAAACATACATACATATATACATACAAACATATATACATACATACACACATATATGCAAACATACATACATATATACATACATATATACACACACACATACATACATACATACATACATACGCATACGGTTCCCGTATATCCATCACAAGAAAAGAGGAAATCCACAACTTATCGATCATAAAAGAAGGGGGAGGTTAAACCAGACTGCACAGAAATAGTCACTAGGGAGAGGTGCGTCAGGGTGCTGAAATAGGCAACCGCTGTCGAGGTAATATCTTCGTAAAATAAAAATATTCAACGTGCTGTTCACGCGAACATTTTATTTACCGTACGTTTGATGATAACTAAAACAGCACTGCAGCTAGGCATGCCACATTGCTAGTCAAACTGTGTGTTAAATTGTGGCCGTACGTGAAAAACTGCTAACAGCAGGGCGATGCGAATATTTGCGGTTATGTGCAACAAACTGAACGTGTAAAGAATCTGCATTTCATACGGTCTTCACAGAAACGAAACAAGAGTAACTTAATACGTATGCAGAACTGGAACTAGAACTTTAACTACAGAACTGCGCAGCAACAAAGTCGGCTTTGGATTATACCGGAACTGCTGGTTGTATCCCAGATCCAGATACCCTCAACACTTCTGTTTCAAATACGCCTCGCAGTGACACGACAATATCCGCCACATTCCGAAGTCCTGAGGGACATTTTGTAAATGCAATTTTTCACCAAGATGGTTTGTAAGCCCCACGTGCTACCGCACACTGCAGTGCAGATCATGATACTTCCCCTGTCCCTGCCTTGCATCATGTCCAACCCATGATCTAAAATTTGGTATTCGTAATTTCACAGCTGGGATTCCGAACTTCAGCGAATTTTTAGTGCTACAGCGGAGTAAGGGGAGAAGTAAACATGGCAACTGTGCGTGTGTCTGGTCCCTTATTGCAGCTGTCTGTCATGTGGAGCGCACACACACACACACACACACACACACACACACAGACATCCAATTATTTCCGTTTCAGGGAGGGGTGATGTGTTTGTTGCAGCAGATGTGTCTGGAGCCATGTTACCGCCACTGCGGCGTACAGGTCATCATCACTTGCTACTCAGGACAGTAATTCCGACAGGTTGCTGAACGAAAGGCACAGACCGCTTTCTACCGGGTCTGGGTTCGTGCACAGGAAGAATTCATGGATGTTACACACAGAATGTCGTTACACAAAACACACACAGACACACGCTCACACACACACCCACACTCACACCCACATACACTGCACACGAATTTGCGACAAGACGCAAGGTTCAGGTTCTTCCGCAACGTCCGTACCTAGAGACGCTCATCCGATATTTACGGGTTTTCTCCGACTCGGCATATCTGCACCGCATTATTAGAATTACAGTGAACACAGTTTCAGATCATCTATATTCAGGACGTCCGTAAGTGGGATAACTCAGTCGGTAGAGCGGCCCGCTACTTGTTGGACGGTTCGGGGGTCGAATTCCGGTGGGGACGAGGTATTACACCCGCCCAGATCGGCCATGCGGCCCACCCAGCCTCCTATACAATGGATACCGGGTCTTCTCCTGGGGTGAAGCGGCCGGGGACTGGCGCTGACCATCCACCCTACCTAGCGCAGAGGTTAAAGAAAGAGTAGAGCCATACTTCTATCTCCTCTGGGTCTTCGTGACCTGGCATTCAAGATCTCGCAGAAAACATCCCTTCAATCGCACTGAAAATTACATATTTGTAGCCTACGTCAACATTAAAATACAAAATGAAGTTGCACTCGTTCTGTATCGCTATGACAAATGGTCTGTCTGTCTCTGTCTCTAATATTTTACTTATTCTTGGGTCATCTGACGTCACTGGCAGTCCCTCAGACCGCACAGTCGGACAGAGGGCTGACCTGTGAACTGCGAACTGTAAGGGATGCGTCCCGGCTGGCTGACTGACTGACCTGAAGACAGGCACCTAACGTAGACGCACTAGGGGCGGACTTGAAATGTGGCATTAACGGGGGATCAAGAGAGGGAATAACGTGCAGACATTCTGTAGCAGACGACGTCCTGTAGCAGACATTCTGTAGCATTCTGTAGTAGACATTATTTGTGTGATTAAATCAAGGGCAAGGTCATGCAAACAGAAACATGAGACCTATATGCAAAATTTTAGTTGGAAGGTCTCAAAGGAAGAAACCACACGAGAGGCCTAGGCGTAGGAAGGAGGATAATATTAAAATGACTCTCAAAGAAATAGAACGTAAAAAAGCTTCACTGGATTCGAGAGGCTTCCATTACGGTCACAACAAAACAAAACGCGATGCATAAATTAAAGTCAGTATTACAACAGAGGCCACAGAACAGTACAATGTGTTTGTAGCACCCCTGGGTGAGAAATGCGTGTATGTGTGTAGTTCGTGCGTGCGTGCGTATGTGTTGGTGTATGTGCCAGCGTCAAAAGGGAGCGTTGTGTTCAGGACACAAGAATGTGATGCTGTGTGTCCCACCAGACAGACAGACAGTCCGCAGTACAAATAACAAAACCAGACACGCTACGTGGCAGCTCAAAACGCTGCACAGCCACCGCCACTTTACTGACTCAGACGATCCACAGCTGCTGTCCAGATCACCTTCCGCAGACACTGGTAACGAAATGGAAATTAACAAGGCAGGCGAAGTACGTACAACGTAATAATAAGGAGCGTTCGCATAACCATTGTTGTCGTGGAAAAGCAATAAGTGTTACACATTCTGAGTGTGTGCCTGTAGCCTGAGTTATCAAGCATGCAATGCACACGCGCTGTTTTATACTGTCATCTCTGACCTGTCCGTTGCTGTACCACATTTTTCTACATTATCTCATAAACGGCACTATTTTCGGCAAAAATTTATTGAACACAAAATATGTGTTGTAATTTTCTCTGCAAATTTTGCATGAAACATTTCTCATTCGAAGAAGAATACAGAGAGATATTACCCTAAATGTATATTGGTCTGCATGTAAAGTGCGTTATTATTGTTAGATTGTACTGAAACTTGAATTTTCTCAACAGATTTTCGAAAAATACTCAAATATCAGATTTCATGAATATCCGTCCAGCGGCAGCCGAGTTCCATGCGAACAGGCAGGCAGACAGACAGAAATGACGAAGCTAATAGTAATTTTTCGCCATTTTGCGAAGCGCCTAAGAATGAAATGCTACTCAGTTGACCCCACGGTGTATCTGTGTACCGATGTACAGCATCCTAGGCTGGCTAGCGGGTGTAAATCGAAATGATTGCGGAATGATTCTGTGGTGGCGCAATCTGAGGCGCTATTCTGGCATCTGCCTGCAGTAACTGCAGCACCAATCGAGAACCTAATGCAGAACAAGTGGTCTCTGCACAGATATTGCATACCGCCGCGTATCAAATTCCTGTTGTGTGTTCTCGGGTTGTGGGGAAAGCGAACGTCTGGTGGATACGCACGATAATTGCAAATATGCCGAGTAACTAACGGGAAGGAATCCTGCAGCAATGGGGTGGACGGTCAAAGGCTTGCCCGGGACGGAACGAAAGGTAACAATGGACATCGGATTCGCCCGGATTATTTGGCCTACGAGACGGGGAAAAATTCGTAATCAGGAGCTTCATGATTGGTACGCCTCACGAAATATTATGGGGCTGATAAAAGGGGCGGGGCAGGCTGTTACACGGAGGAGGGCAGAAATGTATAAAATATGATTATTTCGGTGGGGAAAACATGGAAGACACCATGTGGAAGACCTAAATGTAGATGGAAGGACAACATCAAAGGGACCTTAAATACCTGGGCTGGTGTGGAGTGGATTAATATGGCTCAATGCTGTGAACACAGTAATGAACCGTCGGGTTCCATAAACTGCGCGGAATGTCTTAAACAGCTGTGCAACGAGTGGCTTCACAAGAAGGACTTTGCTCCATGGGGTTGGAGACTTCATGGTAAAAGGGCTAAATGAGAATACTTAAGGCAGTTACGGTCACGGGCTAAGAACTCAGACTTCCCCAAACAAGAATCACGTATTTTACATTCCTAAAGTAAAGGACAAATTTTCCGTGTGTTTAACCGATTAATTAATTAATTACAACGCCACAAATATGTATGAATGAATGAATGAAGGAGAAGCTCTTTCCTTCTTAGTTAGACCTCTTGTGAATATAGAGTCTTACTGGTGCACCTGATCACACTCAGTGACACACTCACATACATAAACGGTAGGACTTGTGTGGGCGAGCGATCGGCCTGTCGCACAGACCTCTACGTGACAACGCATAATAATCATACAAGACAGACATCCATGCCCCCGGCGGGATTCGAACCCGCAGTCCCAGCGATTCCACCAGCTTAGTCGCAACGACGTCTTCTGACGTTCTGCCACACGTCGTCGCTAAGCTGGATCCCGGCTTGCGGTGCCCCAGCGTGTTATGACTAGAGATCGGTACTGCAGGTGAGTGAATTTCCGACCTGACACCATCCACTGCTTCAGTCAGCTCTCTCTTGTGTTTCGCTAACATACATAACAAATGATAACGATGTGTTCCTCTTTGAGCTTGTGTTGTCACAGAAATCACTGAAGGACTGTCTCCTTCAGATTCCATGTTATTCTGTTTATCATTTTCATTCAATTCATACTCAGCTTCTTATAACATTTCTGGGTTGAGTAGGCAAACATCTGCAGCTCTGAAGCCGGATATTCATTTTTTTCCATTTTACTAACCTTCAGATAGCCTTTGTTGGAAAGTAAGTTGGACCGTACGGTGTCATTTCTTCATGTGCACGTCTTCTCAAGTACCGATCACTCGCCCTGTTGAACGGATTTTTCAGGGGTTCTTCAAACGTAACACTAATTGGCTGCACACGGCAGAAGTGTCAGGTTGAATGAAGACCACAATCAATCATTCCGCTATCCTTACAGTAACTAGAGATTCGGGGGGGAGATGAAACTTGCAATGATTGTCCAGTACAATATTTACTGGTTCATAGTTCGGCCGATACAATTCTTAAAATACTGAAGCTACAGTAAGAACAGCTCTTCATTAATCCACCAATTTTTGGAGCACGAATAACCAGCTCCAATAGCACAACCCTTTCCAAACTGCGGAGACATCCTTGAATAACATACGTGGAACGAAATTACCAGATGCACTAACTGCATAACTGCACACAAATGGTACATTGGTCCTAAGAAACAGTCGCACAAACCTATTCTTGGACTTTCGGCTCTAAAATTGCTGTAGGTTTCTAAGTAGTATATCGCTCGCTAAATGAAATAGTGGCAGAATCCAAACATTACCATTTGGAGTTTATACCGAGATTGGGCCGCAAAAACATAACTACTGTATCAGATAATATAATATAATATCGACACACTGTTAGGTGAAACGCACCCCACTAGACGCCAGTATTGCCGGGTGCAGCTGTTGCATTTTTGATCTGAATCGTAGTACAAACTCCAAATGAGCAGTTTTGGATTGTGCCACTATTGCACTCAGCGATATACTCACGTTTCATCTGCACTACAAATTTTTCCTTCCACGACCTTCTGTTTCTCCAGACTGTCAAGGTATATTCTCACTGCATCGTGATTGAAAGAATTGATTCTACTGACGCTCTACCTTCTACTTTCTTTAGGATAACTCTGTGATTCCTTTTTAGCAAGAAAGCAAACCAATCTTTGTCTCCTTATTATTAAGATTGTTTGAAATATGCTTAATTCTCGTAGCTTCTGCACAATCATACGAAATATAGTGGGGGGGGGGGTAAACAATGTGTTGCGCAATACTGCCCCAACAGGCGGAAGTTGTGGTAAACGTGCTTGTGTTAGATACAGAAACCAGTGATTTAAATAATTTAAATAGATTAACTGAGTGCACATGTTGTGTTCAATGCAAACATACACTGGAAACAGTTCTCCAAGAGCTTAGCCCAGCAAGGAAAATTATTCAACTGCTCCAAGATGATATAAAATCCAAGACTGCCAACAGCGTGGTAAATACTACAGAAAATGTTACGAACCGAGAAATGAATTACGACTCAAGGAATGACATCTCTAATGAATGGAAACTAGTGTCTGCCAACAAAGACAGAGTTAATAGAAAAACACCACTGCATCAATCACAGCTGATCCCTACAATAATTAACTGATACGCAGTCTTAGGTAACCTCCAAAACAAACTTCAGTCACCTCAAAGACATGAAAATGTTAATAAGGTAAAAGCAAGAATATTAAATGGTTTCTCAAACAAAGAAAAAAGAAAATCGTCATAATAAGAGACAGTCATGCGAGAGGTTGTGCTCGCGAGACATCAAACTACCTCGGAAAATAATATGAGGTTAGTGGAGCGGTGAGGGTGGGATCAGGTCTGGCAAATGTTACAGCCTTAGCGCGCGCGAAGAAATACTTACACTAACTAAAGATGATGCTGTAGTCATGTGGGGTGGCTCGAATGATGCCAATAAGAATGAAACATCAGCTGGACTCAAACACTTGAAAGACTTCATAAATCACAGGAGTAATACAAATATCATAGCATTGGCAGCACCACAAAGGCATGACTTACAGGAGACATCACGCATTAATAATGAAGTTCAAGTGTTCAATAGAAAATTACAGAAGATCTTCAAGGCAATGGACTATGCGAAAATATGATATATCAACCTTAACAGAAATAATTTTACACCGCATCTAAACATCGTTGGTAAGGCAAAAGTGGCAGAAATGATAGCAAAAAAATATAAAGCAGCCCATGGACAAATGAAGAATATCCCCATAATTCTTTATTGGGAAGGAAATCCAAAAGAAGAATGGCCAAAAATCCATGAAGCCAGGTCCCATCAGAGGCTGTGATGAACACTACGAGTATTACTGTAATGAGCAACTCAACACTCAACAGGAATGTCAAGAAGACTAAAGAGAACTCCAGTAATCAGACATGGAGATTTTTATGGTAAATAAGTTCATGAAGGACAGTGCAGTGAACAATAACTTAACACACACTGAGACGGGTGTAACCAGAAACATAAGAGCAACCACTAAGCCAGAGGTTTTTCAGCACTGTTAGGTCCAACAAACTTGCTGGATAATACTGTGCCATTTAAAAATATCACTACTGAAGCCTTACAAATCTATGAACAGAATATTCAAGGTTTAAGATGGAAATCTAGTGATGTATTAAACTTCTTATATTCTAATCTTCCTCATATTTTATGTTTTACCGAACATCACTTGAATCAGCATGAAATTGAACTAATTCGGATTGACAGTTTATACTCCAGGTGCCTCATTTTGCAGAAACTCTTTCAAAACTGGTGACGTATGTATTTTTGTTAACAAGAACCTAAATTTTATTAATGTTGACTTAAGAAAATTTTCACTCTACCAGGATACTGAAGTTACGTGCTGTTTAACTATCTGACACTTCATATAATATTTGCATATTATCCATTTATAGAGCACTTTCTCATAATTTTGTCAATTTTCTTAATAAACTAGAGATGGTACTCAACTTACTTTAAAATAGTAATACACAACTCATCATCTGTGGAGATATAAATATAAACTATCTTGTTGAACACAAAAAAAACTCCTAGATTCTTTATTAATCTCCTATAATGTCACTAGCACTGTCTACTTTCCAACCAGAATCCAGAATAATTCAGTCACTGCTATCAATAACATATTTAATCAACGTTTCTAAATTTGAAGATTATATTATCTCTCCACTAGTTAATGGACTGGCCAATCAAGATGCTCAGCTAATTACGATAAATGACATAATTTAAAAAAATTTAGAATAGTAAACCCACATTCATAAGGAATATTGACAAGTATGGAATATCCGATTTTAAGGTTAAGGTGAGTTATGAAACATGGGACAATGTTTTTGGAAATAATGATGTTGATTCTATTTAAAATTCCTTCCTGAATACCTATTTAAGAGTATTTTATTCTAGTTTCCCTCTACGAAAACTAATTACTAAGACTAATAGCAATGCTTGGATTACTACGGGAATAATAAATTCATGTATGTACTTTGTAAGAATAGTAACAATCTCCTATTAAAAAAGAAGCATAAATTACATAGCAAAATTCTGCCAACTGTCAAAAGGGAAGCCAAAAAGCGTCATAATAATAAGCAGATTGAGAACTTGAAAAAATTAAATGAAAACCGTTTGGGACATTACTAGAACATTAACTGGGGTAAAGGCCAAAACGAACATATACACCAGCTGAACATTAATGTAGATATAAATTACGACTTTCAAACAACCCCGATTTTTTAACAACTACTTTTTGTCTATAACAAGAAAAAAATCACAGTGCTATCAATAAAAACAATAATAATTCTGTAGATTACCTACATTACCTACATCAAACATTTAACAAACCGTTTCCAAGTATAAAGTACCAATATACATCAACTAAAGAAATTGAAAAAATAATTAGTTCTTTGAAATAAAAAACTAACAAGGTTACGATGAATTATCTATTAATTTACTAAAAATCGGTTCTCCATATATTAGTTCACCACTATGTCACATTTGTAATAAAATATTATCCTCTGGAATATTCCCTACTAGATTAAAGTATGCTGTAATTAGACCAATATTTAAAAACAGAGATAGGTGTGATATGTCTAATTACAGACCCATACCTCTTGTACCCTCATTTTCTAAGGTCTTCGAGAAGATTTTTTATGTAAGAATGTACCAACATTTAATTAATAATAATATATTAGCTGATGAAGAATTTGGTTTCAGAACAAATTCATCAACTAACACAGCCACTTTTAATTTAATGAATGAAATAATTAATGCTTTAAATTTAAAAAAATAGTTGGTAGTATATTTGGTGACCTCAAAAAGCATTTGACAGTGTAGAACATGATATTGTATGGTCAAAATTGGAATTTTATGGCATAAGAGGTAAATTAAAAAAATTACGTCTTACCTCACAAACAGGTACCAAAGAGTGATAGTAACAAGTAAAAATTCCCATCTTGACATCTTTTCTAAATGGGGGAAAATTTGATATGGTGTTCCTCAGGGGCCCAAACGTGGTCTACTGCTTTTCATCTGGTATATAAATGATCTAACCAAGATTAGTCAGAAATAAATCTAAACCCATTCTCTTTGCCAATGACACCAGTTTAATTGTCACTCATTCTAACCACATGGATTTCAATAAAGAAATCACATCTGTGTTCATCCAATTAAACAAATGGTTTGCAGCCAAGTTATTATATTTAAATTTAAAAAAATACTCAATATGTGCAGTTTATGACAAAACACTTCTGTGGATGAAATGTCCATTGGCTACAGTAATATGTTCATTGCAAACACTTCAAACACAAAGTTTCTTGGATTAGTTATTACAAATTCCCTATCTTGGATGGATCACATTACTCAGCTAACACCTAAATTATGTAAGACATGTTATGTACTTACATGCATTAGACCATTTATGTCTCAGGATACACTGAAATCTGTATACTATTCCTACTTTCATTCCCCTGTTAGTTACGGGATAATCTTTTGGTGCAATTCTTCAAACAGTCTTCATGTCTCTCAACTTCAATATAGGGCAATTAGAATCACTACTGGGTCAAGACCAAGGGATTCCTGTAGAGGACTGTTTAAGAAACTGAGGATGCTACCATTACAGTCTCAGTACATACTCTCTCTTTCGCTATTCACTGTGAATTGTAAGAATATTTTCCAGAAATACACGTTTTTAATACCAGGCAAAATTCTAACCTTCATCAGCCTCAGGCTAACCTATCATTGTATCAGAAAGGGGCTTACTATTCTGACATTAAAGTTTTTAACAGTCTTCTCTCAAAAAAAAATTATCTTGTGATGTTAAATGATTCAAATTGGACTTAGGTAAATATCTCCACCTTAAATCATTCTACACTCCAGAAGAATATTTCAACAGTGTTAAATCTTAAGTTTCAGTTCTGCATTGTAAGCGTTATGGAAATGACATCTACATAATCTGTGTCTCACTTTAATTACTTGTAATGTATGTTAATGATACAATTATCTGCTTCATTTACTAATACTGTATTTGTCAGTAGTACTAACAATGTATAGTGACTTACATAGCTATACTGTATATTGTATTTGGGCAAATTCCACATCCAGTGGTATCTGTAACCAAAGATGGATCTATGGGATTATTAATAAAATTATTATTATAATTGTTACTGTGCCAGCTGTTTGAGGTTACTTTCATCGGATTCAAACTCTAAACAAGCTTCAGGTTACGAAAGACTGCAGTGAAATACATCAACTTAAACTGAAGAACTGGTGCCCTTACCTGCAATGGCTGAAAGCGTCAAATTTAAGGCCAGAATGGAAGAAACCAATCTTTTCTTCATCACTGCACCACAACGATATTGGAATGGCGCCATATCGGTACGAGACTGTTTATCATGTCTGTCAGCAGATTTCAGCACATGTCACTTAATGACGTCACCTACCGGTGCGACGATAAACTAACGCGTAGCATTCCCCCGCTCGGCCCTGTCCCAGAAGAAAGTACACCACGCACGGTGTCAGAGGAACGCAGCGGCCGGCGTTCGATTTCTAACGAAACGGCAAAATTGAGGGATAGTGGACCCAATAATTTACACTATTCTTGCTACAGATGGCTGCCCTGAACAGTTTCGTACTGTACGAAAAATACACCACAGACCAAAGTCAAACGACACAGGCTGTGCTGTCAATGGATTACCGATACTTGCCTGCCTTAAGAAAATGACAGTTCCAGCAGAGACAGAAGACGACAAGGCTAGAGGAGAGGACGAATCACTCGCCTCAACCTCCACAGCACCGACACAATCGCAACACATTGGACCGTCGGTGACGCATCCAGCTAACCATCTACAGAATGTGCTCAAAATTAATAAAATAGTACCTGTTTCACCAAACAACGAAAATAGAAGCGCAGCAATGGGAAGTGTGCTGTTTGCTCAGCACATAAACAGAGCTGCTGCATGGCACTGGCAAAACCCCGTGTTTTGGAAAATATAACACAAAGAAAAATTAATAGATACACAAAAATCTACGTAATATTACTTCTGACTGATATTCTAACATGTAATAAAGTAAGTTTATATTCCTTGCATTTGGACTCATCTCCTTTAGAAGGCCCCCAGGGTGCTGTTGGCATTTGAAACTTCCGCTGCCAAGAAAAGGGTCAAGATAAATTGGGTGCTTAAATTTGGCGCTTAAATTGGGTGCTTAAATTTGGCGCTTAAATTGGGTGCTTAAGTTTGGTGCTTAAATTACCCCCAAAGCCATCAACACGCATGACAGCTGCAAAACCGGCGCTGTACAGTGTTCACAACCCAGCCACCTGACGCCGGGCCCAACTGGGTAAGCGGCTGTGGCTTGCAGAGCCGGCGAGGTTGCTGTGGGAGACAGGAGAATCGCACGCGGGTACTCTACAAGCCGACAGCAGTCAGTCGACCATCTCGTCTTGCACAACATATAATGTGCAATAGCTAATGATACGGTGCGCTGTCACCGTGCCTTCAGCAACGGCCTATTGGCAATTCTGCGATCGCTTTTAGCCATATGATGATGACGTCATGTCGGCTGACACCGCAGTGGCTGTATGACGTCAATCATCCACTTCTATAGCATGACGGTTCTGAACGTGATTCCGTGACATCTCAACATTTCGGATAAGTCGAGCACACGACACTAGTCAGAAGCGTGATTACGTCACAGGATTTCCTACACATCTCTTCTCTCTTTTTCTCTCTCTTTCCCTCGTCTCCGCTTAATGCTTTCTTCCAGCATGTCTGCTACGAAAAGCTGCCAAGCATTTTGCGTGACTTCAGGCTTCCACCACGAAGTAGATGATAACTGCGCTCTTCTGGGTTATTACACAGCAAGCAGTAGTACTTCCTTACCGACGTTTCGGGACAACCTATCGGCCCCATCTTCAAGGGTCAATTGACCCTTGAAGATTGTATCATTTTTTGGATCAACCTACCTCTGCGAATAAGCCTTCCTCCAGATGCTTGAACTTGAATATGGGACCGATAGGTTGTCCCGAAACGTCGGTAAGAAATTATCGCTACTCGCTGCGTAATAACCCAGAACAGCGCAGTTCTTTAAGAAGGAGTTGCAAGATCAGAGCGCAGGTCCACACTGAACACTGTCACAACACTGTCACACGTAACAGGAGGCAGACATCACGTGCCTCCGAAACGACAGTATTCGCCTACAAAAATACACGGTGTCAAGACGCAGAAGACCACAAACCGAAGGATCTGCGCTATGAAAACCTGAAACATGGGTTTATTTTTATTCCTGATGCAAAAATTAGGAAAATATTAAGGTGGATCTTTAGGCAATTGGATGTGCAGGCATGGACTGGATTGATCTGGCTTAGGACAGGGACAGGTGGCAGGCACTTGTTAATGCGGTAATGAACCTTCGTGTTGCATAAAATGCGGTGAATATCTTGATTAGATGAGAACCGGTTAGCTTCCGAAGAAGGATTCTGCTATATGAAGTAAGTAGGTAAGCAAGTAAGCAAGCAAGTAAGTAATTAAAAGTACAGTCCGCCACGAAGGATCAGAGGTATACCTCTATTCTGCTTCAGCCTCGGCGCTAGATAGCGGTGGGTAGTCAACGCCACGCTCCGGCCGTTGTACCCTTGCTACCCATTGTACAGGAGGTTGTGTGGGCCCCTTCAGGTTACTGTTGCTACTGTCCTTTGTTCGCTTGCGAGTGACAAAATTTCTATCCGAACTGCGCAATGTACTGCCACACAGGAATGTGCACTGAACACGTGAAGGAGATGCGGTAGACGGAGGAACGAAAGTGCACAGTTCGACCTGTATGTTTACTGGGACAAGTGGTCTAACAGTTCCGTGGTGCGGGGCTTCTCTGAAAAGTGTATACAGTGATACCTCGGCTAACGAGTGACCCTGCTAACGAATTTTTCGGCTAACGAAGATTTTTTTCGCTGTTTTTCGGACTCGGCTAACGAATATGGATTCGGCTAACGAATG
>Ga0123352_10010946_pt1 | contig 14270 bp, 7 predicted proteins | sample TergutLab28metaG_FD_89700 | JGI IMG/M metagenome (GOLD analysis project Ga0123352, IMG submission 89700) | Labiotermes labralis P1 segment gut microbial communities from Petit-Saut dam, French Guiana - Lab288 P1 | ecosystem: Host-associated > Arthropoda: Insects > Digestive system > Gut ... | reverse complement strand
TAATCAGCCAGAGATGTCCCCAGCGGGTCTTTGCTATTAGTAACCCCATAGCAGCCACTGGCTGAGATGAGAAAGTGCACCACCACCACCACCACCACCACCACCATCGTGGGTTGCGATAGACGTACGTAACAGTACTCAGTAGTGAGTCTATATTCGCTACTCTGTAACATTTCAAATGTTCGTAGCTGCTAATTTTACCATAATTTCTTTCTGCGTGGTAACTGTGGTTACCACGCACCTTGACATTAAGTAACATGACATTCCATCCTCATATGATGCGCTGACTTTTGATTATCACATCAATGATTTTTCCTTAAATATTAAAGCAATCCCATTACAGGCCTGGAGTGGCCCAGAGGGTTCCAGGAAGTTAAGGTTCCCAAATTTCATGACAACGGCACAGGATGTTGGTAGGTTGTCAGCCTTACGCACCGGCCGCCTTTACCCACAGGAAATGCTCCTGGTACTCATTTCTGTTAGAGGTTGAGTCGACCCCCGGGCAATAGTGCGATCGGAAGGAAATTAAGTCAATGAAAAATTCCAATGACACCAGCTGGGATCGAACCAGCAAACTTCCGATATGTAGCACAGCACCTTAACCACTGTGCTATTAATTGAATGATATTAGTAATAGGGCTGTTTTGTGTTTTCTATGAGGCAAGTACCGTTATTGGAAATATATAGATCATTTTCGCCTTATGTACAATTAAACGTGACGTAACACGTATAGATGAGAGAGGAAAGAAATATAAATTATAGTCTGATAATCTGAAGGAGAACACGACTTTAGGAATAAAAAAGCGTAGATGTGTGGGGCACGGGATTTTACTAACGAAGAATCTAAGCCATTTTCGCTTTTTAAAATCAATTCTGTTTCGCAGTTGAGAGAATTGAAAGCCGGACATGTTCTGTTGAAATTCTGTATTGTTTGGAAGTTCAGTTCCTGCTTCTATTGCAAAGACCAATTAGAATTCTTTGCTGTAAAACCGTACGAAATACAAATAGACTGTATGGTTAATGTGCGGGGTTTCTTAGTGTCACAGAAGGTGATGCGAATAGTCACAGGATTACTTTGTAGTCGTAATTTAAAATGGTTTCTTGTCCCTGTGTGTGTGTTCTTCCACAGGAACCAGCTTTTTTTTTTCCTGTGGCGCTGCGGCCCAACGCGGGCCATGGCCTCCTCATTCTTGAAGTTTCTAGATCACACACAACTTCGCATCACAGTCGGTAGGACTCCTCTGGACGAGTGATCAGCTCGTCGCAGAGACCTTTACCTGACAACACACAACATTCACAACAGACAAACATCCGTGCCCCCGGTGGGATTCGAACCCATGATCTCAGCAGGCGAGCGGCCGCAGACCTACGCCTTACACCGCGCAGCTACTGGGACCGGCACAGGAACCAGTTATTCACATACATTGTAAAATGACAATAGCATTTTTGTCACTGACACTATCAACCATTACGTTCCTAGCTAACAAGGCTGTGTGTCTAAACGAGATATCTCTTTTGCAGCACGCAAAGGGTAAATGGTAGTTGGACATAATTGAGCAAGTGTTGCTGCGAACAAAGTGAAAGAAGTGCCACATGAGTGTCACTGCTCTGTACGGCTGTGTGGCACTGATGTGTGTATTGCAGTATTACCAGGGATATTCAGTGTAAGGTTGCATCTGTTCTTTCAGGTTATATGCCGGGATAATACAGTACTAAACTGCGCAGTTCTTCATATCGGCTAGCCAGCCAGCACGTAACTATATACGTCCTCCTGACTGAAATTCTCTTATCATCTGTAGGTAAGGTTAGCAAATACATTTATTGAGCCTTAGCATTTCGTCTGTAGGGACAGTGTAGCGGTTGCTGTCCAATACACATTTAGTTCATTTATTCAAAGATTATGGTTCTGTGTGACATCACCACGTTTAGTTTTGCAGTTTAAGTATCAATGTCTCGAAGGAATTTGCTGCCTGTTTTGCCCCTAAGATGAAGACAGGAGCTTGTTTTGAAAACGTAGGCGCATACATACCAAACTGCAGGTCGTCACATTCGAGAAAAATGCAACATGAATGTTTAACCGCAGTGAATACTTCAGATGACCTCGCAAATTATTTTTTGGGTACTTATTTGCTGTGGGCCGGGTAGCTCAGTCGGTATAGCGACTGAGCTACGGGCTTGACGGTCCGGGATCAAATCTCGGTGGGGACGAGATTTTCCGCCCATCCAGACCGGCCCTGGGATCCACCCAGCCTCCTTTGAAATGGGTACCGGGTCTTTCCCGGGGGTAAAGTGCGGCCGGGGTGTGCTGATGACCACTCACCCCCTTCTAGTGCCGCGGTCATGGAAGAGTAGAGCTATACCTCTACCCACCCTCTGGGCCACACCGGGCCTGTAACGGGATCACTTTAACTTTACTTATTTGCGTATTTATTTGTTTTTTATGGTTTATTGAACTACGCTGTCAGTACGTCGGAGTGCAGATTGTCTCTCTGTCTACACTAATCTGTCTGTCTGGGTGTGTCTCTGTCTCTATGCCGCTGCAAATCCGTTTTCCGTGTTTATCAATCTTGCTGCTAGACATTTGGCAGGATCAGCCATTTGTAAGTAACTGAATAATATCTATATAGCGGCAAATAGTGGGACGTGGAAGGAGAAGACAGAGGCCTAATTTTAGACAATATCCTACCATTCGGCAGGATGGATTAAGTGGAACCATGAAAATCTGTCAAATTTTCCACCTGTCAAATTGGCCGGACTCCGCATCGAGATGTGACGACAGTACCATCCGCATGCTGAACTGTGCTCAAGTATCTCTTAGTGTGTCATTGGAGCAGAGTTCCTTCTAATAATGCAGTTGCTCAACTTCCCAAGAAATTCTGCTGACTATGGGCCATAAATATTCATTACCGTGTGCACAAGAGCCCGCCAGGCGTCCCTGACGTCAAATGAATCTGTCCACATTTTCCTAGTACGTTCTAGTGAGACACACAGAGTGCGTTAGTGCATGCTATCACAGTTCAGTAGCAAAGTGTGGGACAGCAGTGATTAATCATCAGCAGACATTTTGATTCAGCAAGTGTCAGTTTAAAATTGTAAACGGTCTGACTTCCACTATGCTTAAATTCGCACTGCTGCTTGTCTAGAATCATCTCGTTTCAGCAGTCGCCTTTTCAATTTCCGAAAATTCGTCCGACTGTTTCACAGTGTCTCACTTCCGGCGGAACCCAAATTTATATTGTCTTGTTTCCAGGTTTGTTTCTGGCCCGCGTCGAAAGCCAAATGACTCCAATGTACACTTCTTTATTTATGACCCATTCTAATATTATCCTGTTTTGTTTTGCGTACATGTCGATAGAAAATGTAGCAGAACACGTTTAGTCACATCCCAGAAGGCGGTGGCTGTGTGAAGATCTCGTCGCTTCGTTTGTTGAGACAAAAAATTGCGAGAACTCTATAAATTCGGACTAGGTTGGTTCTGACGTCATGAATTAATCTCGCTGATATTCGGTTGAACAAATTGCAGCTGCAGTGTTGCGTCTTCAAGGAGCAGACAATTCGGAACAGTGCAACTAGAGGTGAAGTGTTCATCTTCCGTTCTTTCGTTGGCAAGTAATAAGCTGCTACAGCTGTAATCCAATCACTGTCGCAGCGCGTTCTGAAGAACATTCGATTAACTCTGTCTACTGACTTACATAATTATCTATAGTGCTGTCGCTCCTGCCATTTGACATAACCTGTGGTCCGCAGCAACTTCTACTTCCGTCGGTAGCGGCTCGTCAGTACAGGTGAAAGCTTGGAATTCAGTCGGGAACACGGTCCTCCGGAACGTGACACCGTGTGGTTTGTTAGGCGGATACCTGAATTCCGGAGGAACCTGCTACCTGTTATTTAACTTCCGCGTACAGATTTGTCCTGAAAAGTCAGTATCTATCAAACTTCACGGCGTCATATGCCGGTAGACTCTAATCCTGATAGTTCCCTTAGCACTACATAAAAGTCAGCATTCTCTGAGCACCGCATTAAGGCATGTAGGATTAGTAGACATGCAGCTTTACGCTTCGGGCTCTTTACCCCTGTAAACCTTTTATAGGGGGCTAGTTGGACCCCAGAGCGGTTCCGAAGGATTTGAAGAAGAAAAAAATTTTAACTTGTCGGGAATCGAACCCCGTTGCTTCGAACCTTTCAGAACCTAATGTATTATCTAAATAATATTTAAAACTTGCATTTGCTTCCTCTCAGACAACACGTCCCGTTTCTATCACCAAAATACTCTGGGTTTTTTTTTACAGAGGGAAATAATCACTTAAAAAACTACGTTAAACGTATACTAAGCATAGGATAAGAGAAATATATACAAGATTTTAGTATGAAAGGCGGTAGGGAGCATACAAAGGCTTAGATGTGGGAACAATATTAGAATGGCTCTTATAAATTGGTTGCATATTTCAGGATATTGACACAGTTCGTCTGGAGTAGGGCGCACCGGCGGGATGTTGTAAATACGGCAATGAACATTTTACTTCTATGAGGGGAGAGTTTATTGATCGCCTTCGCTGTAAGTTTTCGCTTTCCACTGACGCAGACTGAAAACCTACAGGCTGCGAATTTAATTCTACGATAGACATGACTGTTTGATAAAGTACAAACTTAGGAAATGACCTCATTTTGAAATATCAATGAATGCTGAAATTTACGAGGCGAATAGACTGGTTGTAAAGTTGCTGCAATTTTGTATGACGTGGGAGCAGAGTCAATATTGCTTGATAGCACATACTGTGTGTGACATATTGTGTGCTTCAATGGAACACGAGCAGGATTATGAACGTCACAGTAAACGTCAGCTGAGCGCCTGAAAGTTAGGCTCACCGATATATTCTCTCACACATGAGAAGGGCAGGGTATGTAGAAATTTTGAGGAGTTGGAAACGATTTGCATATGTTAATGAAAAAATTTGTGACTTACGAAAGATTTGATAGGTTTATAAAAGGAACTTCTTAACAGCCAGTGAAAATGAAGTACTGCTTGTAGACGTCGGTCCACGTTTAACTACCTAAGAAAATGTAGGTTCTGAATTTAACACCTGATTTTTTAGTTTTCAAAAACTCATTGTGCCCAAACAGTGGATTCGTCTTTTCGTAAGGAGAGTATTTTTTTTTCGTTCTGAATATTAACTGGTCCGTGTAATGGAGAAGCTCTGTGTTATGTGCGTGGTAAGAAGTAAGGTATTCATGCGCGTTTGCAAAATTTCTAAAAGAGACTATTCGCTTCGCCATGTCCATTTGTCCGCATGGAACAACTCAGTTCCCACTGGACAAATTTTCATGAAATTTGATATTTCAATATTTTTTCGCATATCGAGAAAATTCAAGTTTCATTAAAATCGGACAAGAATAAAGGGCACTTTACATGAAGACCAATATACACTTTTGATCGTATCTTACTCATTTCTTCTTAGAATGAGAAATGTTTCAGACAAAACTTTTAGAGACAATCAAAACACACATTGGATTTTCAATAAATTTTTCTTCGTAAATAGTGCCGTGGGAAAGTACTGTAGATAGGGGCAGGCTACAGATAACAATATGGCGCATGCACGTTACATGCTGGATAACTAAGGCTATAGATACACACTCAGAGTTCGTAATGCTTATTGCTTTTCCACGGCAGCCGTGGTTGCACGCGCGCCACAGTGTTACGTTATACGTATATTGCCTGTCTTTTATATATTCGGCAATTTATGCACACCTCACAAACTGTGCCATGGTTCAGGTGGTCGATATCCCCCCTGTCACTACGGAGGCCCTTTTTCGATTTCGGACCAGTTCTTCTAAGACTTTTGATGTAGAATGCACTACTAGGCCGTTTTTTAACCAAGTAAATCTGTTGTCCTATGTCAGTATCTTTTCACCAGTGCGCCGTACTCGTCTTCATGCACATGTTCCTCTCACCAGAAGGACAAATGACCGATGTCTTGGAATAATCCAAAACGCAGCGCTATTTCAGATATTGGAGAAAATTGTTTCAAAATGTACTGTTATTCTTTCCATTCCTCAGTCAATGTGAGAATTTTTTGTGGATAAAACAGCACTTGGGAAAGTTTTTCTCGACGTTATTCTGTTTTACCCTGTCAGTTTCATTCCACCGATGCTCCATATTCATATTCGTCTTAACATTGCTCTTAATCAGACGGACAAGCGAGAGAAGCCGGGGAAAATCCAAACAATGCCGTATGCTTAGCCACATCGGGGAATGATGGACAGGAAGTTCTTTCACTTAATTTTATAGGGCTTTCCTCGTCACCTTGAAATCAAACACCATGAATTTGGTGGTTCGCTTCGCATTAGTGAGTCTCGTGTTCGAATCTGAGCCCAGTTACTTGCAGTAAGGTACCATTGACACGATCCCCACATTCTACATGATTTTCAAGCATCCTATTCGCATAAGCAATGCTGAAAAGTACCTTTTCAGTAAATCAGGAAATAAATAAGAAGACATCATTGCAGCTCTGTGTATTTCGCATTCACTGTCTCTTTTGTGTTACCAGATACATCCGAAGTCTGTGTCGGTTTTCAACCCCTTGTGATGACACTAAAATATTATTTAAACAAAGGTTTGCCGGTGGAACTCGTATCTGCCTTACTTTGCGTATGACATCAATAGAATTTTTCGTATTTTCGTCAGAGCAATTAAAAAGCCATATGGAATATTGTACTGTGTTTAGAATATGAAATTTTTAGTAATGGTAAAGGCCTAATGGTCCCATTGAGTGGCCATTATAGGAAGTTGTACAACATGTGACTAACAATTTTTGTTCCGAAAAGAGTTTAAGTGTTCTTTGTATCAGGTTAAAAGTTTCTTCCATTCTGGTCAAAGAAAGTGGTGTCTTTTGCTTTATAGGATGTAGGTAGCCACTGGATCGAATCCGACTGTAATCAGTACGGTATCTAAGTCTACACATTTTTAATGTTTTTCTCATTATTATAATTATTATTATGATGGTAAGAACTTGGTGCTCTGTCGTCAGGTTTGTTAGTGTTGGGTAATGCGAAGAAACTGACAAACATTTTGAAAGTATGTGTATAATTTATACCCGCACGAGGTTTCATGTCACTATCTAGCGGTACTTATTGCTGTCAAACTTATATCTGAGTAACAAGTTTCATGCGAGTCGCGGACTTATGCCTTACAATATACAAAAATTCTTTCCAATTACATACGTCACCCAGCTAGATTACCATTCGTAACTTCAATATCTCTCTCTTCCCTCAACCTTGGTTTTATTACTCGTTGTAGAAAATCAAAATTTATTGTAATTTGCTATCCTTGAGTGGCATAAATTTGGTACCAAATTTCGTGAAGCTCTATCCTTTAGTTTGAAAGTTGAAACTTGGGCACCCAGATATCAAGGGGAGCTGAATAATAAGGAAACGTGGCTGGAGAACGAAAGTTCGTGCTACTGTGATTAGTAGTCCTGCTTCTTATTTGGGAGGTCCCGGTCTCAGATTTCTTTCCAAAGACGAAGTATTCTACCTGGGGTGAGTGTAGACATCATGGTTTTCTTCAGTTCCTTTAAACATATTTCGGGATATTACCTCAAATGACTCAACTGCCATCTCCTTCCGTGTCGCTTGCGACGTCAGATTTACTATTCGCCACTGACCCTGTCATGAAGTAGGGCATAATTGAATGCAGAATTTGAAACAAATACCTGTGCTTTGTTTAAGGCCCACGGTAGAGTTGAATTACAGCATTCGCCATTCTTAATCACGGTAACAGATGGACAGGTCTGGTCAGATTCAAGCTATGGCCGCTTTACCTTCTATGGAAGAATTACCTATATCGTATGGATATGAGAGTTGTTAGGTCCCACAGCCGGTGCGGACGATACGGGAGGGGAACAACAATGTGCCTCAACCTGCAATGGAAGCGTGTTTCCATCGTTGTCTAGGTCGTAGACAAGTCGCTTTACCAACAGAGACGTCGTGATAGGTACAATCGCTAAGGTAATGGAGTACCTACCTCCTGTGAATTTGGCTTCCGACTGCGAGAATGGCCGAACAGTGTTACCAACTTTAACAACTCCTTAATCTTCCAAGACATCTCCGTATCTCTTTGGAATATAATATTTCTCTTCCTTTAGGCGCATGCATTAGACTGTCTTTTTTTCTTTACACTTATTTGTCTTGTTTTCTTATTTTCTCAGAATTTTGTCTTGAATTCGTTAGATTTGGTAGTTTTCGCATTTTGCTGTGAGGTTGTTGGTACTCTAACAGGGTATTACCTACTTGCTGTTTTTTTAAGAATTTTCTTCATGATTAACTTTGTTTATTTTTGGTTTGTTTAACCCTTCGAAGACGGGAATTGATCTTCGTAATATGTAAAGCCTAATTGAGAGCCTGACAGAGAAGAGAGTATGGTTCCAGTAGAAAGAATGTGGTTATTGCTGTCTGTTTGCTGAACGAATTGTGCTGTGTGGGCAATACGCAGATGGCTTACTGTGCAAACTGGCTCCACGCACAGTAACCGCAGGACTACGTAGTAGCTCAGAACGTGTAGTGTCGCCTGACGAATTCAGTAGTGCCTATTGAGTTGCAAAGGGTGTGGAAGGAGGCTGTCTTGGCCGAATTTAGGCACTGTCTACCCATTTTTAAAACGGGTTAGGAGAATCACCAAACACAGAATAGGCGGACCGTGGGACGGGATTTGAAAGGCAGACCGCCGAAATACGGACAATAGTCTATTTTAAAAGACTAAGATTAACCTGAATTTTGTAAAAACGGTAAGTTCGTCAAAATAAAGCCACTCCCTCTCAATTATGAAAATCAATTAATGATGTATAGGGAAATAATCACTGTTTGTTCTCAGATCCAAATAAAACACATAAATACACTGTGTGGGCAGAACGTGGAATTGTTGAATGTTAAACTGGTGGTACATATAGTGACCACCGGGCTACGAAGGGTTAAATCTCTGTTATAAAAACCGGTCAGTTAATGCTGTATGGGGAAATAATCGCAGTTTATTCTCAAATCCTTACAAAACACATAGACATACTGTGTGGGCAGGACGTAGAATTTGTGAGTGTTAAACCTGGTGTTACATACAGCATCGAGTAGCCCATAAAAGGTTAAATGAAAGAATAATAAAGGTAGAGTTTAGCAAATAGTTGTGCGGTTTGTCTGTATTCTCTTATCATTCCAAAACACTTTCAGTAGCTGTATGCTAGATTTTAATGCCATCCATTATTTTCTATAAGTGTGAAATTAAATTATCATTATGGAGGAAAATTAATTAATTAAACCGTCTGAAGTCCAATTGTGACTATACGCACCACCTGATTAACAAATGGAATCTGCTTTCTTTGAATAATATTATTAGGTAATTCGTACGTTTCAAAATCATATTTACTAATTTAAAAGATGCCGGTCCCAGTGACAGTGCGGTCTAAGGCGTGGGTCTGGGGCCGCTCGCCTACTGAGATTCTGGGTTCGAATCCAGCGGGGGGCATGGATGTCGTTCCGTTGTGAGTGTTGTGTGGTGTCAGGTAGAGGTCTCTGCGTCAAGCCTATCACTCGTCAAGAGGAATCCTACCGAGTGTAGTGTGTCTGAGTGTGTGTGATCTATAAACCTCATGAATGAGGTGGCCACAGCCCGGGTTTGGTCGCAGCGTCAAAAGAAAAAAAAAATTAAAATTCTTTTCCAAGTTGATAACATAGCATAGCTCCCTAGTTGGTGTTTTTATTTCTATAAATACATTCTGACCTCCTTTATTCCTTTTTTAAGCTCATTTTGGTATCAAAGCTCCAAAGCGGATTACAGTAGTTGGGCGGTGTTCGGGAATTTCACTTTGTGACTGTGTTCGCTGATTGGTGCTCATTGGGCTAGCAGTATTCCGACGTCAAATAGCACAGGCGTCCAATCAATTAGTGACATAACAAAGGCTAACAATAGCCCCTGCATGCACCTTTTGAGAGCCATTCTCTCGCTGAGTTCAGCATTACTCCCAATGGAGCCAAATATATATATTTTTCCATTACCAGCGCCTTACGTCGGACTGCGGTTTATGTTTTTGAAATGCTTTTTGAAGTTTGTAAAGGAAACTGCGAAGTTCGGATCATTAACTAGGTCGATGTTGTAAATTTCTTGTTATATAAAGAATACTGACAGCTCTACTCTGCAAATTGTTTGGATTAGTAAAGTATATTCACTTTCAAGGCCAAGTAAAAGAGTTTTTCTTATCCAACGCTCTCTAACTTCCGAAAGATCATTGTCTTTCTTAGATTTCCAGGTATCGACCATTTTCCGTTCTCATAAGAGTATTTTTAAGATGAACGTGAGTAAGGAGCATCACAGGAATAGCCCTAACAGGGGAAAACAGAAGTATTCGGAGGAAGACCTGTTCCAGTGCCACATTGCCCACCACAAATTTCACGCGAACTGGCCTGTCATCGAACCCTGGCCTCCGCGGTAATAAGCGACTAAGGTGCAGATTAATTAAAGTTAAAATGCCATGTCCGTACCCCGCAGTAAACACTCTCCATCTCGGTTATAAAAACCAGCCAGTTAATGGTGCATAGGGAAATAATCGCTGTTTGTTTCCAGATCCATACAAAACACATAAACAAACTGTGTGAGCAGAACGTAGAATTGTTGAATGTTAAACTGGCGGTACATACAGTGACTACTGGACTTTGAAGGGTTAATACACATTACATGTAAATCCAGTCCGTACCGCGCAGTAAACACTCTCCGTCTCGGTTAAAAAAACCAGTCAGTTAATGCTGTATAGGGAAATAATTATTGTTTGTTCTGAGATCCACCCAAAACGCATAAATACACTATGTGGGCAGAACGTAGAATGGTCGAATGTTAAACCTGGTGGTACATATAGTAACCACTATGCTGTTAAGGGTTAGTAATTGGATCTGTTCAAAATGCCTTTGATGACGTATTGTTTTCAGAAGTTACTGAATGTTCAACTGTAAAGGATACATTCTCGAAAGTTATGACGCAGTGTGGTTTGGAAAGCCCTGTCTTTGTTTTGCGTAACAAAGACTTTAGCGTAAGGTGTTTCCGAACTGTTGACACCCACAGATCCATAACAAACTACTCGGTGTCACATCCTGGCTTACGGTAAACTTGTTCTCATCACTGCGGTAGCCCCAAATCTCAATCAAGCGTCAATCCGGTCAGTGACTTCACGGCTGCTCGTTTTGGGTGTGTTAATCGAGTGAAAGGAATGGTTTCTGGAACATTTCGTACTCAGAACTCTATAAACCGTATGTGACCATTAAATTAAGTCCTATGTAACTAATTCCGACAGGCGCAGTCCTTGAAAAGCTACTTGTTCCTCAGCTTCTCAAGAAACTCTATGTATTTTATGGAACTACGAAGTTCATTACCACCTTCACAACGGTCCTCTACTTGTCCCTGTCCTGACCCAGGTGAATCCGGTCCATGTCCTCAAATCCTTTTTCTCAAAGACCCATTTTAATAGTATCCTCACATCTACGCCTAGTTCTTCCAAGTGGTCTCTTTCTTTCAGGTTTTCGTATCGGAATCCTGTATGCATTCATCTTCTTTCCCACACGTACCACATGCACTGCCAATCTCAGCATCCTTGATTTGATGAATCAATTGCTGTGCTAGTGGAATTATTACTGATCTTTGCTATTGTCTCGCCACACTGATGGCATCATGTCTTTCTGAAATATTGTGCCGTGTTACTGTCAGGTCTTTCATAATAGCCGGCTTTAAAACAAGATGCTATTTACTGTTCAAACTTCGCTGTTACCCAGTCAGTAGTTCCATAAGCTTATCTTTATTTTTGGCGTCAGATCATTCTGTTGCAAATTTTTCATTTTTTTGTTTTCTTCAATGAGCGAAAGGTCGCGTTGTTGTGTTGCATTACATAATGTACAGGACAATGTAAGTATAAAGGAAACATTGAGGCTGTTTCGCGAACCCATTTGTTGCTGTGGAAAAGCAATAAGTATTACAAATTCTGAGCGCGTGTCTGTAGCCTTATTTATTTAGCACGCAATGCGCATGCGCCATGTTGTCATCTGTGGCCTTTCTGGTTGTACCATATTATATCCACATTATCTCGTAAAAGGCAAGATTTTCGAGAAAAAAAAGAGTTTTTGAAACTAAAATGTGTGTTTTAATTTTTTTTTACTACTTTTGTGTGAAATATTTCCAAATCTAAGAAGAATTAAGCGAAATAGTACCGTAAATGTGCATAGGTCTTTATGTAAAATACCCTTTATTTTAGTCAGATTTTAGTGAAACTTGAATTTTTTCGCAGTAGTTTCGAAAAGTCCTCAAATGTAAAATTTCAAGAAAATCCGTCCAGTGGGAACCGAGTTGTTTCATTCGGACTGACGGACAGACAGATTTGACGCAGTTAATAGTCGCTTATCGCAGTTTTTCGAACGCGTCAAAAACGCCGTCACGCATTAGACGCTACATGCCGGTAGAAACAATTCAAAGTCTTGATCCAGGGCCTCCTGTTTAACGGGTTTTATAAATTCGTTATACCGAGGAATTTTGCTTTATTTCCCAGCACGGACCAGAGATTGATGTATTTTTTAAAACATTCAGACCGATTCTGGGGCCCATCAAACGTTCTGTTCTTTGCGCGCTATGGGCTTTTTGCCCCGGGGGCAAAGCGACTTATCTGTGAAACTGACCACTCGCCGCCATCAAATGCCGGGGATGAGAATGAGTGGAGTTGGGTCTCCACCTTCCCATATACTTACGTGGCTTGCACAGGGGACAACTTCACCTTTACCTAAATCTGATCACACACACTTGGTACGACTCCTCGTGTGAGGTATGGTCAGTCTGTTCGCTAAGCCTCTACTTGCGCAGGGTAACACAAAAAAAGACAGCTTACATATAGTTTATTCTGGTCGGGGTTTGAACCTTTGTACTTTTGTTCGTACGATGTGTGATCGCCGTGGTTTACGAGAAGACTATCTTTCTCAGCTAACTTTTTAAAAGCTGCTGGTTACTCCATGCTTAACATAAATCTTCCTATGTTCTTGAATTTGGACGACGCCATCCCGTTGTGCATGTGTAATAAATTTTATTGCAAAGTACCGTCATACACAACAATTAATATCAGTTGCAGTTTTACTACTAGTTAATCAGACTACATATTTCGGCCGTTTTATCCGGCCATCATCAGGCCTACAGAATAATATTGTCAATTAAGGTACATTCATTGAAAATTCATTGAAAATTAAGGTACTAAAATATAACGCAGATATTTTCTTTAACAATCTGCGTTATATTTTAGTACCTTATTTTTCAATGAATTTTCAATGAATGTACCTTAATTGACAATATCATTCTGTAGACCTGATGATGGCCGGATAAAAAGGCCGAAACCTGTAGCCTGATTAACCAGTTGTAAAACTACAATTGATGTTAATTGTTGTGTGTAGACGGTACTTTGCAATAAAATTTAATTCCAATATTCTGCCCACACAGTTTGTGTTTTTTATGGATCTCAGAACAAACAGCAATTATTTCCCTGTACGCCATTAACTGGCCGGTTTTTATAACCGAGACGGAGAGTGTTTACTGTGCCGTGCAAGCTGAATCTTTAAATATAATTCTGGTCAATATATGTCATTAAAGGGTTAATTCTGTTGTGTTCTTTCGAAAATCGGAAGCAAATATTTTACGTAACATGTTTCAAGGAACTTCGGAATGACCGTCTTTCGTATGTCCATTCAAACGTATGTTGTTGTAACTAGTGTGGGTAGGCTGCTTGTGACGTCGTGCTGCTGAACATCTCCTTATTCGTATGTAAAGAATGTCACTGATTCAGGCCGTGAGATAAGTCCCTTGCAGTAATAAATGCAATTGGAAGATTAAAAAAAAGGGCACTGCTCATTCATCATTTTCACTGCCAGTTTTGTGGTCATCATAAACTGCCACATTTCGTGTATATTTAGAAGCTTTATTGTGAAGTGTTTTACATTTTCAATATTTATATGCCAACTCTGTTTTACTTGTCTGTAACTGGTTATTTTATCTGGTAGCTAGATGTGCAGAACTAAGTGCATCGTTCTGAATGTGTTCTTGGACGATAAACAAAGATATAACTTACAAACTACTCAGAATAAATAAATAAATAAATATATATATATATACAGGGTGTCCCAGGAGGAAAGGACCTAACTTCGGGAGAGTGTTCCTTAGGTCAAACTATACCGATATAACCCAAAACACCTATATCCAAAGTTCAATGGTTACG
>Ga0123352_10010944_pt1 | contig 14271 bp, 6 predicted proteins | sample TergutLab28metaG_FD_89700 | JGI IMG/M metagenome (GOLD analysis project Ga0123352, IMG submission 89700) | Labiotermes labralis P1 segment gut microbial communities from Petit-Saut dam, French Guiana - Lab288 P1 | ecosystem: Host-associated > Arthropoda: Insects > Digestive system > Gut ... | reverse complement strand
TCATCATCATCATCATCATCATCATAAACATCAAGGATTGGACCCTTTGATCCGTTCCGTCTCCAGAGTTACAGCTGCTCGCGCCAACGCTTCTTCGGTCTTCCAATTGTTCTCCTTCCTTGTAGTCTGTAGTGGTTATTTACGAAGCCTGTAATAAGATGCACGGTCAGCAGAACATAAAATGTTGGGGAAATTGTAATATAATTGTATACTAATTATATGCACATTTGTTTTTGTAATAATGAATATTAATCAATCAAAACGCACGATATGAACATTAAAATAATATCTAAGGGCGCTTTTAATATTTATGTCTTCTGGGATGTGACTCTTAACAGGCGAGTAGTTACCGTCGTTTCGAAGGAGAGTATTGCCTTGGTAGAGCCACGCACTCCACAAGAAGAACTTCTCGACTCTAAATATGAAGGCAGCAGTGTTTTTCGAAACGTCGGTAACTACTCAGCTAACGACCGCTGTGAGAACCTGCAGTCTAGAATCCTGCCGCGTCTTTGGTCTTTAAAGTAGTAGCTTTTCATGAAACATTATCCCACAAAATTCTGTGTTTTTTTTTCTCTCATTATTCCTGCCTGACCTATATATAACTGACACATTAGAGCTCCCAGTTTCGGTGAGACCAAATTTCATCCTTCGATTTCGCCATCTTTTCCTTTTCCCTTCCTTATAATAAGGAAGGGTTTAGTTAAATTTTGCGTTCTTCCTTCAGGGAAAAACATCATGCTTTGTGACAGACTTACAGTTTGAGGAAAAAAGTATGTCGCGTGAAAAGTACGGAAATCCGCTTCATACGGTGGTCCGTGGGTGTAAAAGACACCCGCATTTTACACTAAAGAAGTTCAAAGAAAGCGTCACGTTTTAAACTTAATGATAAGTCCGTGAAACAGAAACCTTCCCGAACAGTTCATCAGCTCATCAGCTGCTTTAGGAATTCTCTGCCTCTTGTGATCCTGAAGGTTCATTACCCTCAACACAACAGCTCGCAGCTGGACTCTGTCAGAAGCCAGATGAATTCATTCTGTAGCGTTACCATAATTTATTCACACTACTTTTTAATATCATCCTGCCGTCTACGTCCAGTGCCCCTGAATGATCTAATTTCTTCGTGTATCCCGATACAAAAATCCGTGTATGAACTTCTCAAACTTGACATCATCCAGCTATCTCAAAAGAATGAGTGAATTCAGGCTTCCGCCGCCCGTATAAATGAGTAAAATCCCAGATCGGCGACTAAAGTAACCTATTTCACGTTCTTGGTGTCACGAACTGTCGAGATATCATGGCCTCGTTTAACCGTGACGTGTCCCGCCTGTGCCGTCGGACTGGCGGTAGAACAGTACGTCATTGAACAAGTGGTACAACGTAATCACAGTTAACCTGGGTCCACACTTGCAACGTTACCGCGTAACGTAACACCGTATCGTGACAGTGTGGAAGTGCAGAGTCATGCTCCGGCCGTAACCCTATCATCCCTTTAATGTGACGGCCAAATACCGACGGCGCACCGAACAAGCCCGTAACGTGACCGCGTAACCAAGTTTTGATACGTTACGCGGTCACGAGCCCCGTTCACACTGTCACGATACTGTGTTACGTTACGCGGTAACGTTACAAGTGTGGACCCAGCTTAACATGAGCACTCACGTTCCGATAGCTAAAATTACCTACAGATGGCAGCACTGTAGCAATTTAACGGCCGGCGCCAAGATCATTTATCATGCAGTATCCTCATCAGAAGATGTGTAATTAAGGCTTGGACCACTGTACATTTAACGACCAGCATGATAGACTATTGTTTCTTGTTTATGTTTATTCGGTTACGTTGTAGATTTTACTGAAGGCTTAATTAACGTGTGATAGTTGTTTAATTAATAGAAGTCACATTAATTTTTCAGGGGCGCTAACTGGATGTTTGGTAGCTCAATTTGTTGCTGCAGTGATTGGATTGTGTGAATTAAGTCTCGGCATTTCAACGTGTTTTTTGCAGAACCAAAAATACCGTTGCCAAAATAGGCAGATGTAAGGAGGGTCAAGTCTAATACACTTCCGCGTTACTTCTGATATTCACATGTCTTTCAGTTATCTAACTTTTGTTTGGTGTTGCTGGAAGATATAGAGGTTACTTTTCAACAGGGATGAACAAACATCGCAACAACCTGCCATAAGATACAGTCCGGGACTCGAAAAAAAGGAACTTTGGAAGGATTGGCATAAACAGGCTTTTATTTTTTATGTGTGTTGGACCGTGCATCATTGTGATAACTGAAGAATAAAAACCAACTAGATGCTACTTATTATTTTATTGTACTTCGTATAGGCTCAACATGTTTCGGGCACTACTGTGCCCATCATCAGGAGCTCACGACTGTAGTGTTCATTACCACATTGGTCGTCTCGTTCTGTAAAGATGGAAGAGGTAGTGTTAATGTAAAATTATGGTTCTTAGTGGTATATGTTCGGTGTGAAGTTGTTTGTAGCTCGGTTGTACTTGATAACGTGTTTCTATTAATTGTAATAGTTGTGATCCATTATGTGTGTTAATCGTAGTGTTCCGTTGTGTGTGGTGAGTTGTTTTAAGGTAGTGGATTAGTAATTCGATGTGTTATTAGTGTTAATTAGTGTTGTGAATCTGAAGTTGTACATACCTTGGATTGTTGTAGGTTGGAAGTTAGGTGCGGGTAGGCTGGAGTAGTTTTTGTTTGGGAACTGTGACCTAAAACTTTATGGCTTGGACGCGGGACGGAACGTTTCGAGCACATGGAAAGTTACGGACACATTTTCAGTCTCCCCGGTCCAAATTTCGGATCCGATCCACCTGCGTATTCGTGCCCCCACCCTGTATCCGTCCCGGAACTCCCCATCTCCCCGGCGTGTACCGGACATCCTTCCCCCCTCACCCCCCTCACACTCCCTTATTATCTAAATGTTGACACTATCAGTGCTTTTGCCTTTTAGGCGCGTTTTGGTGAATAAGAGGCAGCTGTCAGAAAGGTAAAGTCTGAGAGAAGATTGTATGAAATTGTAGTTTCAACAGCTACAGTCTACGGTGAAACATATGGATTTTATAAAATTGTATTTTCAGTAGCTGCAATTAAAAAAAAAAGTAACTTGACAAGAAATTGGCTGTAAAGTCTCTGAAGATGACATAAAAATGTCGAAACATGTAGCAGTGTAGATTACACAAAGAGACACTGTTGTGATATTGACCCTTTAAACGCCAAATTAAATCGTATCTGCCATCTGCTAGCATTATTCGAAACTCACCATATTCTCCACGTTAGCAGGTAAAGGTTTAATTGTGCGTTTGTTGGTTATAATACAAAATTAAATGAAAAGTTAAAAATTAAAAAAAATATATGAGGGAAGAGGTTGCTGGACGCCTGTGGCCCCCTGGCTAAACACCTGTGTAACAAGAAAACAGTGTCCGTCAAGGTAAATCAGATATTAAAATGGTTTCCTTAAGGATACGGACAAACAAGGTAATAACCCAAAGACCCAGCGGTAGAATCCATTCTTGCGTCAATTCCGTATCGAACCCTGTCCGTTCCATTTAAAAGTCTCCCACGGGTTGCTGAAGTCAGTCAAACGCTGTTAAGTGGACCGCCTTCCTGCTGTCAGCTGCGACACTGTAAGATTATCACATCCGTCAGACTTCTTTCGTGACAGTGGAAGAGAGAGTTTTGTCACTAACCGCACCAACTCCGAACGACCTAAAATTAGTGAAGTCATTCCCCTATGTATGTACACTTGCCCGCATACCACCCGCGCGGCAATATTTTCTCCACAAAGAGGAAACTCTTGACCCGCAGCTGAAAGATTTGTGCTTCACGAGCCCCCCCCCCCCTCCCCCGTAGTTAAAAGACCCTATAACTTGCTCTGTCACACTTGCCGTCTGTTTTAATGTCACAAAACCTGATGTCATTTAAAGTGGGTTTTTAACTTTTTCTATCAAATGTGAAAACGTGTTACTTTAATAATAATTATTATTATTATTATTAAAGTATACGTTTTTATTATATTACATCATGTCACATATTATATTATAATTTAAAAAATATGTTATATAAAAATAATAATAATTATTATTATCTTAAAGTGCGCATAAAAATTTGGATAGATGGGGCTACGTTATCGCACTGCAGTTCCAGTGTGTGCCCGAGTGACTTAAGCAGGTAAATTAAAAGGCACAGTGTCCACAGAAGAATTTTACACTTTCAAAATGGAACACAAAACTTATACGACGTAGTGGTCACTTCGGGCCCAAAGCAGTCGATGGAGAAACTCTCAAAATTTTGTTGTCGTTAAGCCGAGTCGTGGTTCTTACGCTGGACTGTTGCAGGATGTGCCTAGTTTTGCAAGTGGCTGCCCCTCAACAAGACAGTCGGCCTGGTCTGCATTCAATACCAACCTACATCGTGCATTTCGCAGCCAGTTGGTCACGGAACCACCTCGTTGTCTGGACTATGTGGGCTGTTTCATAAGCAAGCCCTAATGCTGTCCTCAGCTCCACCAACCACTGAAGGCTTTCTGCTCCAATATCTTGCGCTAGGTGCGAATGGACAGTCGTCTGGGCGGCTGCGTGTCAGATTGCGTGCGGAATGCACGTTGCACAGCTGTTAACTGGCCACTTCTTCGCCAGATGCGGAAGGGACTAAATCTTATGTTGTGGGGTAGCCATTTTCAAAATTAGTGGCACCTAGCGGCAGAAAATTCGAGATTTCTCTGTTGACTGATTTGTGGACCGGGGTAGCTCAGTCTGAGCTATCCCGGTCCCGCAGTAGCACACCTCGCGGAGGGAGAGTTTGTGAAGGATGGACCAACACGAAAGAAAGAAAGTGTCAAAGTTTAATAACTGTCCAACAAATTGTGACTGTATTCAGTTTATTACTTTTCTGTAGGCAGCTCTACATATTTTGAGTGTTGACACCCATCATCAGGAGCTGGAACAGCTGTAATTACAGCTTATGCTATTGATTAGCCGGATCTACTACCATCCGCTCTCGTTGTTGAGTTGGAACTGATTCATGTGTTCAGCTCAGCAACGACAGCGGATGGTAGTAGACCCGGTTAATCAATACCAGAAGCTGTAATTACAGCTGTACCAGCTCCTGATGATGGGTGTGAACACCCGAAACATGTAGAGCTGCCTACAGAAATGTAATAAACTGAATAAGTCGCATCGTGTTGGAAAATTATTAAATTCGATTCACGATGCACGGACCCATATATACAAAAAAGTGTCGAAGGTTTCGAGTGGGAACTCAGAGACCAATAATGCCGAGGGTTTAAACCACGCCCCTCCCTCCCCGTCCCGCAATAAAACATTAATAAGAAAATCAACATGGCAGTCTAGTGTGTTGTCAAAGAAAGTTGGCGTAACGTTGTGGCCAACAGTACAAACCCCAATTCTCTGCATCGTCCGTACTGGCTCTGGGGCCCACCCAGCAACCTTTGCAACTGGGTAGATTGGGCTTTTTTCCACGGGGATAAAGCGGCCGGAACGTGAGGCTGACTGCTGACCCCGCCATCTAGTCTCGAGGTTAAGAATGACTGGAGCTGTACTCCACTTCCATATACCTTCATGGCGCTCATAGGGCAGCTTTTTATCTCCACGTTCGATATGTCATTCCTGTCATGTATGGCTTTTCAGTTTTACTGAGAACTGTACAAATAAAATTCAGAATGTCGAGCGAATAAATATTCGCTTTACGGATATGCGTCACATAACGACGGGGATGCGTTCTGAGAAATGCGTCATTGTCCGAAAGTCATAGAGTGTACTTACACAAACCTAGGTAGTACCGGGGTGCTGATAAGTCCTTAGGCCGACCAGGCAGGAAACAAGTTGCTCCTTTCAAAAGTGTGATGGACAGAGGAATGGTTTGATGTGGCTAGGGTAGGAACAGGTGGTGGACTCTTGTGAATGTGGTATTGAACCTCCAAGATCCATAAAATGCGGGGAATGTGACTTGTTTCCTTCCTGGTCGGGTTAAGGACTTATCAGCACCCCTGTATAGCCTACTACGCACCTAGGCGATATGGCATAGCCTATTGCTCCTAGGCTACAAACCTGTACAGCATGTTACTGTACTGAATACTTTAGGAAGTTGTAACACAATGGTAAGTTTATCTCAGTAATTAACCAACTTGATGCACAATATTTGTTTCAAAATAAGTTTTATTTCATGCCTGTACATGTTTCGAGTACATGTGCTTATCATCAGGAGGTCAAAATTGCATTACATAGCCTCTGGTATCATCACACCTATATAGGTGTGATGATACCAGAGGCTGTGTAATGCAATTTTGACCTCCTGATAAAGAGCACGTGCGCTCGAAACATGTAGAGGCATGAAATAAAACTTATTGTGAAACAAATTTTGTGCATCAAGTTGGTTAAATACTGAGATGCAGCACGGTCAGCAAAACGTCAACAGTCGTAAGTATTATAATATTATGGGACCACCGTCGTATATGCGCCGTCGTTGACCGAAACGTCGTTATGCGGCGCATAACTGTACAACATTTCTATAGACACAAGTCAATAATAGCGTGTGGATCGGTGGGCTGGGATAGGATCAACAGCACTGGAGTATTGCCTCATTTATGAAACGTTTGGGAAACGCAAAAATCAGTCGGTTTGACGGTCGGTGTGCGAAGTGTTGTTCGTGTATCCTTACAGACGAAATGTCTGATATTCATAGCGACAGCTGATCCTCCGACATGCGGATATAAGCCCAAGGCATTTCTGCTCGACTGCCGTAATGTGTATAATTGTTTCAGGAGCTGCTAGATCCGGGTTAAACCCGTCTTGACGGAAGCCTGTTTCCCTTGATAAGTTGCATTCCTGTTAAAATTAATGAGTAGGCGTCTACAGTCTTCAGACGAACGGCTTCGAACAGCTCTCCGTCACTTTCCCTCCTTACTGACATGGAGAGGTGTTGTCAACGCCAAGCATCCATATGTCAAGACTCTTAAACAGCGTATAACTTCAACGGGTATCGAAGCCGTCCCCAGAGTTCGGGCGCACACTGTGCAGTCTGCGAAGTTCCGCCAGTGGACTTTATACCGTAATGTTTCGGTACTGCGTGTGGCTAGAAGGCGAAATAAAGTGCACCATTTGAAGAGCTTGTCGGGCTGCGAATGAGGTGAGAGGATGGAAAGGACTGGCAGGGGCTCAATCGTGACTTGTCCGAAGACAGTGTCCTTGCAGTCTTTAAAGCGCTGAGTGAAACCGCAGAAATGTTGAGTCCAAGACAGACGTTGCCCTGGACAACATTTGGTCCGTGGTAAGATGAGACCGTGTAATGTGAAGGCACGTGGAATACCGTCCAAAATGTCAGCCGCGCCCTAACACGACTACACGAAACTCCGATGTGGGCATTTATATCTAGTTCCGATAAGTACAATTTGACCTGTTTGCCGCCCGAGTAGCTTTCTGTCTACCGAAAACAAAATTTTACACAAGTACAGCGCCAGTGGGGCGTGGTATTTTCGGCAGAGATGTAGTGGTTAAGCTGCGAAAAATGAGAGCGATGTTGGTTTAACCATACTTTTATTTTGTTACTTGATTTTGCCTGTTGTTTTGTATGGTTGTGAAACTTTGTCGCTGACATTGCGGGAGGAAAGGAAGCTGAGGGTGTTTGAGAATATGGTGTTGAGAAGAATATTTGGACCTAGGAGGGACGAGTAACGGGGGAATGGAGGAGACTGCATAACGAGGAGCTAAATGATTTGTACTCCTCACCCAATATTGTGCGGGTGATAAAATCGAGAAGAATGAGATGGGTTGGGCATGTGGCGCGTATGGGCGAGGAGAGGGGGGTATATAGGGTCTTGGTGGGGAAACCGGAGGGAAGGAGACTACTGGGGAGACCTAGGCGTAGATGGATGGATAATATTAGGATGTATCTCCAGGAGGTGGAATGTGGGTATATGGACTGGATTGGGCTGGCCCAGGATAGAGACAGGTGGCGGAAGCTTGTGAGTGCGGTAATGAACCTTCGGGTTCCGTGAAGTGCGGGGGATTTCTTGACTAGCTGCAAACCAGTTAGCTGCTCAAGAAGGACTCTGCACCATGGAGTAAGTAAGCCTTCCCCCAGGCTAGGTGTCACTCGATTACTGCATAAATAGTTTTGTCGTTATAGCTTCCCCTTGTTCCTCTGTTAGTCTGCTCCCCGTAGCATTAACGCTGAGACGTCGCAGGCCTCCACAGCGCTGTGCGTCATAGCATAATTTCCCTCCTGAAGAATGGAAGAAGCCTTCCGTACCGGAGCTGTTACAGCCATGGAGCGGTGACGAGGCTAGCCTCTGCGTGGCTGAAGTCATAGCGAATTTGTAGCCCTTCTTGTGTTGGCGTGTGACCACGCAGGACACATTTAGTAACGCCGAGCATGTTAACCAACCGGTAACGCGCTTCTGGTATCTGGAGGCCACCGTCACGTTTAACTTCTCTCGTGGCTTTTCGCAGTGTTCAGAGGAATAGCTGCTTTCAAGTAGCCCACCGCTGCTTTCTCCCCAGTTGTTTCTGTGTCACCGTCCATATCTGTCTGTTTTTGTCTCCATTTTGTATAAACTTTGCTTCTGATACAGCATCGTCCTGTAATCTGTAGCCTAAAATCAACAAACTAAAAATTCCACTACCTTGTTACCAAACTCTGCTTCTAATCATGTATGGATTTTTTTAAAGCGTCTGCATTCTTGTAGAGAAAGAAGAGTGCAAGAGTGGTACATGTGCAAATGTCAGCTTCTCGTCTTGAAGTCTCCGCGGCTGGTGCCTTTTAAGTTGCTGCCCCACAAGTTCTGTTGCGTTCTGTTGTGTTGTGTTCCGTTCCGTTCCGTTCCTTTCAGTTCCCTTCTGATCCGTTCTGTTCTTTTATTCACATTTCTATTCTGTTCTGTTCTTGTCCTTTTATGTTCTGTTCTGTTTCTTTCTGTTTTGTTACGTTCGTTCAGTTCTGTCCCACTCCGTTCTATTTTGTTCCGTTCCCTTCCGTTCTCTTCTGTTCTGTTCCTCTCTGTTCCTTTCCATCCCGTTCCAATATCTTCTGTTCCACTCTGTTCCGTTCAGTTAAATTCTCTTCCGTTCCGCTCTGTTCCGTTATGTTCAGTTACATTCTCTTCTGTTCCGTTCCGTTCCTCTCTGTTCCCTTATTTTCGGATCCTCTCTGTTCCCTTATGTTCCGTTCCGCTCTGTTCCGTTCTGTTCAGTTACATTCTCTTCTGTTCCGTTATGTTCCGTTCCGCTCTGTTCCGTTATGTTCAGTTACATTCTCTTCTGTTCCGTTCCTCTCTGTTCCGTTCCGCTCTGTTCCGTTATGTTCAGTTACATTATCTTCTCTTCTGTTCCGTTATGTTCGGTTCCGCTCTGTTCCGTTATGTTCAGTTCCGCTCTGTTCCGTTATGTTCCGTGAGCCTAGTTGCTTATCCCAGCCTTCCGTTGTTTAGGCACTACCGCCGGCGGTCTGCCTGTGTCTGACAGCAGTAACTGTTTACCGGAACGCTGAAGGATTTAAACGCTGCTGTCTTACGTACTTACAGCCTTCACACAGTAGCGTACTTGAAATGTGGCAGTTATGGGAACATTGCTGCTGCGCGGGACCGCGAGCGAGTTTTGCTGACAAAGTCGAAACGGAGTGATCCACTGATCGTGATGCCAGCAGGGTTGGTTCCGGTCTTCTGGGTAAGGTGTTCCCGACGTTTCGAACCAACTTCTCGCCTTCAGTTTCATGCATTTTGAACCCTGGGAAATGGATACACATTCTTTCGAAACGTCGGTAACCTCTCGCCCAACGACGCAACGTCACGTTATCCAGAAGACCTGAATCCTCCATTACACCGCTGCTTGTTTGTTTGTTTGTTTGTTTGTTTATTGCACGAATGAGCATATCATTTTGTACGGTACACGTGTTACAGCTGACGATGGTTTGTGTAAATTCTATTCAGAATGATCCATTTGAAAAGAAAGAGGCAGTGTTGTGTTAACCAGCTTGCCTTGAGTTCAGTTTTTTGTTAATTAGGTGTCTGCAGGCTGTCCGCAACACTGCAGTATTAATACTTCGTCAGAAGGCAGTACCTCTCGATGCTATATTTGCTAATGTGGTCGTTGATACTCCCCCTCCCCCCCTGTTTATATCCTCACCTGGAAACTTGGTTCGTTTGTGTTCAGTTCCGGCACGCAGATTGCGGGGAAAGGGCTTCTGACTATTTGTACAGATTAGGGACTGATAATTGTAACTTTCAGCACCTCTGAAGGTCGCCTAGTGCGTGTCTGAAGTCGGATGTAGACAGAATTATGTGCCGTGTAGTTTGCATGTAGCAATGGACTTCAGTCTGTGCTAATTTCTTCAGTGCGGAGTGCTTAAGCACCTGCTTGGCGGGTTGGGGGGGGGGGGCTAATTTCAGAGGAATATGTCGGTTCGACAGCCGGGTCAGGTGATTTACTAAAACCACCATTTCGGTGACCAACTGCCCCTCCCTGTTCGAGTTTCTGATACGGCTGAGTTCATAAATTAGCCTCGTGTATATATACCTGCACGGGGTCGGAGCGTCGGCTGTGTGCAGGTATGCAGTTTGGCGACTGAGAGTCACAGCAGAACTGTGGCGTTGGAGACGTAGTCGGTTACCGAAATGTTGGGTCTACTTTAGAATTTCATCAGGGTCTCGAAAACGACACGATGTGGGTGAAATGTCTACATCAGGAGTGTACAAATCCCAGGCGATTACTTTTTTTTTTTTGCGGTGGGCGTGATATATGTAGGACCTGAATATGAAACTTGCTTCTTTGTCATCTCTGCCTGGCGCATAGAATTTTTAGGTGGCTCCCAGACTTTTGGAAAAATCTGTGGACCCCTCACGTACGTTACATGTACATAAAATATCGGTGTGGCTACAGCTGTTTGACCACATCATGTATCTGTTTACAGAGTAGGAATGTAGCCAAATGTCAGTGCACTTTGTACTGTACGGTACTGGCTGTTGGTCTTCTGTCCAGATCAGGCGAAATGCTTTTTGATAAGGGTTCTAGTTACCATATTTGTTCAGAACTTTCTGTTAAGTTGCCGGCAATGCTGCCACATTTCCATGTTCTTATCGTTGCACGTTTTATTATAATACGACACAACTTCCACTTTTTTTTATAAATTTTCGAACATTTCTGACAGTGCTGACCGTTAACGGTTAGTGCCCCCTGTGTCGCACAGTTCCTGTTTCTTAACTTGCTCCAAAACTCACGTAGATTGGCTGTCATTATAGCATGCCACAAATAGCGCCATAATTGCTCGTACCTGCTCTGGCTAGGGCAGCACCTACACTTATTGGGGTAGACTACGTTTGAAATGTGATGGCACACGCGCAGAAACCAGATTTCGTCTTTCGGCGAAACGGACGAGTCCATTTAAATCTGCGGGGGGCGTCAGTTCAGTCGACTGCTGGCAGCCGAGGTGTGCGCATCAGCGGTAATAACGCTGGGTACACCATTTTCGGAGGTAGTGTGAAGAGTACTGGTTCCCCTTCACTTCCCGTCCCGTGCGTCACCGTGAGCTATCATATTTCAAGTGGACTCTACCTCACAGAGACCAGTAAAACCTACAACAGTCGGTGCGTTGCCTTGTTTTCGTAGCGAACCTACTTTACGCAGCGTCTTGGTTGGGTATCGGTTTGGTTTCTTTGTGTAGGGAGCATCAGGAAGAGGCTTTTCTTTATTTCAGATTGGGTTACAGAAAATTGATCCTGATGTAAAAATGGCTGTAATAAGTGTTTACCCCTCATAAGCCCAACCTTGGACGGATTGTCCCATTTACAGATAGATTTCATACGATGGCACAGTGTCTAAATCTTGAAGTCGATAGTTTTTAGGGCTCAGACCAGCCGAACTGTAGTTAATAGAAGCACTATCGCGATGCGGTGTAGGAGGGTAAAATGTTAATGCGGACGTAAGAATAGGAATCACCGTAATGTAGAATTGTTGAGGTTATGTTTTACGAAAATGGGCGCCGCTCGACTGTGTTAGGTATGGTAAAGTGGTCACTGTCCTCGCCATGGACGCATGTAGGAAGAATAGAGGTATGGCTCCGCCCTTTCTTAGCCTGGGTATTAGATTGAAGGGATTGGTCAGATTCTACGACAATGATCGAAGAATAAACAAAAGTGGATGTTTGTGACGGTCTTTCATGTCACATGTCTTGCCCTAGCAAAGTACGGACACTCCCCGACTTACGTAGGGGTTGCGTTCCGCAGCACATGGCGCACGTCTGATTTTACGTCAGTCGGGGATTTCCCTAAATTCAATTCATTTTAATTTTATATACATTGGTCCGTGCATCGTGAATCGAATTTAATAACTGTCCAACAAGATGCGACTTATTCAGTTTATTACATTTCTGTAGGCAGCTCTACATGTTTCGGGTGCTGACACCCATCATCAGGAGCTGGTACAGCTGTAATTAATCAATACCAGAAGCTGTAATTACAGTTGTTACAAATTAGTTTTTATCTCACGCTCAGGAAAACATTACAAAAGTTTCGTTCGAAATGTACGATAACAACATAAATACAAGTGCCAGTACAGTGCAAAATACAATATAATGTAATTAACATCCCTTGGTGTCTAATTTTTTCCGCGAGTCTCTTTAAATTTGCACCGGCGGCCTAAAATTTACTCGAACACGTGTGTTAGGCGGGACAGTTTGAGGGCTCTTGGCCACAACTTGCGTGTAAGCAACCAGATCAAAAACTGTCCGTTTTGCGCTGTTGTATTGTGTTTGTGGCTATATTTGTTAGCCGACAGATGGAACACTGACATTGGGTTTCAGCCGCCGTGTGAACTGGTATTCCCCACATACACGTATCTGTTTTAAAGATATGAGAATGGCAAGACATGCGCATGAATTCTCTTTAGTTGCTGATGGTTTTGAACACGAGACAAGTGCACGAAAGTTCAACGTATATGTGGGGTTTGAGGTTAATAATGGCGGTGACGGCGAAGGTCGCTGTGGTTGGGTTGTGGTGTCTTGTGGTCTGTTGATATAGTTAACAGACTTTTGTAGGAACCGCCTGCGAGTTTTGAACTAAAAAAAAAAGCTATTATCGGTTGGTAAGTACCGCCATGACGAGTGCATATACAGGGGTGCTGATAAGTCCTTAGCCCGACCAGGAAGGAAACCTGGTGATGTTTCTGTCAGAATCGTGTGAATTTCCTTCGGTACCTTACCTTGCAGAAAAAAAAACTTGATGACAGCTCGCGTCTCGATTTTGTTGAAATAGCGCGCGTCCCTGACATACTTCCGAGCTTGTTTGATTCCTGGTCGGGCTAAGGACTTATCAGCGCCCTGGTATGCAGACTGTCCGTTTTATCGTTTCCCTGTCACGGAATGACCCGGCGGATGCGGGCTTCCTATGCTATAAAGCTGACTTGCTCAGGGACATGATAAAAGGGACACCGTATTTGAGGTGTCCCACTAAGTAGACCGAAAATAACGTTGTGTAGACGTTTGGGTTGTCAGAGTGAAGAAGGGTGGAAGCATTTCTAATGGTAAGCTTCGAAGAAGATATTTTGTGATGGGGCCGAGAGGTGATAAGGTGCACAGAGTGAACGTGAAGTTCGCTCAATACGTACAGCCAGACGAATACTTTCGAAGTTGGCTTTAGCTAATGTGTGGACGATTAGTGCTTTATAAGGCCTTGCTTTGCTCTTGTTTTCGTAATTGCTTAAACTGCCATTACCGATCTTCCTTCCAGGCTAGGTCAGGCGGCGAGCTGAGCGGAGCGCTAATACGAGCATAATGCCTGCAGTTGCCTTCATTTCATGCAGATCATTGTGTGGGCCCCGCATGTGGTAGGCAAACAAAGAGTGTGGATGTGGCAGCCAGTAACAGTCAATATTGTTTACTGACATCGCTTAATGTGCTCTGACATGAAACCGTGTGTACTTCCATAGCACGAGATGGCTGCTTTGTGAATGGTGGCTTGCAGGGGATTCGCGTAAATGTGTTTATAATAATAGTAAATTAAAGAACCACAAACAACCAGCCATTTTGGGCACTGCACACACACACACACACACACACACACACACACACACACACACACACACACTACGGAAAGTGCTAATGTAAAAGTAAAAGTAAATGTAAAGTGATCCCGTTACAGGCCCAGTGTGGCCCAGAGGGTGGGTAGAGGTATAGCTCTAATCTTCCATGACCGCGGCACTAGAAGGGGGTGAGTGGTCAGCAGCACGCCCCGGCCGCACTTTACCCC
>Ga0123352_10010941_pt1 | contig 14273 bp, 5 predicted proteins | sample TergutLab28metaG_FD_89700 | JGI IMG/M metagenome (GOLD analysis project Ga0123352, IMG submission 89700) | Labiotermes labralis P1 segment gut microbial communities from Petit-Saut dam, French Guiana - Lab288 P1 | ecosystem: Host-associated > Arthropoda: Insects > Digestive system > Gut ... | reverse complement strand
TGAGACACACAGGAGAAAGGGTGGTATTAGTACTGAACACTGACTGACATGCAGAGTACTGTAATTCTCACAAGATAGTACTTGTGGTTATGACTTCACAGCAGTTGCCCAGTCTTGTGAAATTTGACACCTTAACATCAGTGAATATTAAAACTGATGTTACAGGATGTGATGCTGTACAGATTGGTACACAGTTACTGGCTTTTTTTGTAAACATGCTAACCTGAAGAAAGAGGCAGCAATCAACATATTCAACAGTTTACAATGTAGTCAGACAATTCTTAAGAATAAAAAGGCAAAATTTAAAGTAGTCTTAAGAAAATACTTAAATATTCATCCCTTTTACTAAGTAGGTGAATTTTTTTATGTGTAAAGATGATCAACAATATCGTTTTGTAAAATGTGTAGTACTTTACACTGTAAAAATTGTGTATATCTGTATCCTTATGACTTGTTCCATACCCCATTGTCTTTGTGACACATTTATGAATCATGCAATGTATGTGTGTACATATGTACGTGTGTATGCATATATATATATATATGTGTGTGTGTGTGTGTGTGTATGTATGCATGCATTTATGTATGTATATATCCATATATATGTATGTATTTACATATGTATTGGTATGTGTGTATGTATGTGTGTATGTATACGTATGTATGTTTGTGTGTGTATGTATATATGTATATGTATGTATGTATGTGTGTATATGTGTGTGTGTATGTATGTATGTTTGTGTGTGTATGTATGTATGTATGTATGTGTGTGTGTATGTATGTATGTATGTGTGTGTGTATGTGTATGTAAGTGTGTGTGTGTGTTTGTGTATGTATATGTGTATGTATGTGTGTATGCATATATGCACATATGTGTGTAATGTATGTATGTATATATATAAAGATATGTGTCTGTATGTGTGTGTGTATGTATGTAACACTGCTAAACATCTGCCAAACTTCACAGTACCTCATCTTGAAAGACCACAATCTTGTTGTAATCACATAATGGTTTTATTTAACTTTTATCAAGACAGACAATGTACATATCAATAAAATATTGAGACACATTCTTGCAACCATTGTTGCAGTGCAAAAGCAATAATTAATAGATGTTTTGAGTGGGTGTGTAGGCTTAGTTATCCAGAATGCAATGTGCATGCACCATATTATCATGTGGTCTACCCTGCTTTAACATATTTTTCCACATTATCTAAAAAATGACACGATTTTAAAAAAAAACTACTGAGCACACAGTGTGTGTTTTGATTTCCTCTACAATTCTTGTCTGAAACGTTTCTTATTCTACAAAGAACTAAGTCAGATATGATCAAAAATGTATGTTGATCTTCATGTAATGTACCCTTTATTCTTGTCTGATTTTAATGAAACTTGAAGTTTCTGAACAGATTTTCAAAAAACCCCCCAAATACCAAATTTCACGAAAATCCGTCCATTGGGAACCGAGTTGTTCCATGCGGATGGATGGACAGATATGACAAAGCTAATGGTCGCTTTTTGCAATTTTGCGAACATGCCTAAAAATGTACCACTTAGCTCTGTAATGAATGTTAAGTAGCTGAGTCATAACTGAAACATGAAATAAAAGTTTGAGTGGATGACAAAAACACACTTTTTAGAGGTATAAAACATTCTTACATATGTGTTTGACTCAGTCCATGAGTAATTTGTTTGGAATTTTGCATAGTTCCTTATATCTCAGTCCCATACTTGAGCAGTGCTGTATTAATTCATTACCAATTATTGTTACTTAAAGTGAGTCATACTGTGTAGAAAAGTTATGTCAAGCTCTCCACTTCACATTCTGTTCCAGTGTGACATGATTTTTGTCTGGAAGCATACCCATAAACAATTCAGTGGAATTGATTATGTGTGACACACGTAGTGGTTGGAATATGCAGCCTACTATTGATCTACCTTGGGGAAAAGAGAGTGAGTCATTCATGACTCACTGTTTTACTGGATTTGACGTTCACATTCTTGTAGTGCCTTATTTGATATATTGTTGAATAGGGGTAGAGTAAGTTGCTTAATAATTATTTTAACTATGGGTAACTGCACTCTGTAAAGAGTGCTGTCCTCTGAGATGTGATGCCATGTTGATGGCTGCTTGTTAGCAATCTTTTGGAGGAACCTGCTGTATCCATCTTCACGGAACATGGCTTGAGTGGTAAAACTTGTGACTTATATTTAGTAATTGCCTGGTTCAAATCTCAAGCAGACACTTATTGTCCTAACTGAGGTTTCCATGATTTTCCGTACTCTGGATAATTTTGGGATAGTACCTCAATTAGGGCAGATTACTTCCTTCCTTATCATTTCGAATTCATTACTTATTACTACTGTTTAGTCCTGTGTGTTCTGAATAATGACAGCACCATGGAAAAATGCACAAATAAATAAATATTTACATATGAAAGTGTTGTGTGGAATATAAGTGTTTACATATCCACAGTAATTTATCTATAGCAGTCCTAAAATCATTTCTGTGCCCAGAAACGTTGTTTTGTTTGTTTTCATCATAACCTATAAATGAGGTTTATGGGAAACTACAAATGAATGGTTTGAAACATGAGTGCAGTTCTTTTGTTGTAGGTAATTAATTTTCTTTGCTGGAAACAATACTTTACATATGAAAGTCTTCAGAACTTGTTTTTTTTTTTTTTAGATTTATTTGTGATACGAATTCGTAAGTTCATTTTTATCATAAATAAACTGCTGTTAACTTTCAATGTTATATTAATGTTTTACACTGTTTGAATGATTTCCATAAGAATTATCAGTACAAATCATGAATTTATGGCAGTACTTTTATGAGGAAGTTAATTTGGTCATTGTCCATTTTCTTATGTATACTTTGTATACATAGTATTTCAGACGCTAGGTCTGCTTCTGTTATCAGGTAAAACAGATGTTATGAATTAAATTTTGTTTTATAGTGCAACTTCTGTCACTTAGATTGTTTCTTTATTGTAACTATGTCTCATAAATCTAGAAGACCTCACTGACTTTTATTTTAAATTCTTTCCACTATGGGTACATACAAAGGTTGTTGAATTAATTTTGAAATGTGAAGTAAATGTGGATGGTGATTTGAGAGTAATGCTGATATATTTTGATACTTTTTACTTACATAGTAGAAAAAGTTTTATTGTTGTAGGCATTCTAAACATACTTCTCCATTAAAGTCCAATGGTAACTATATGTACCACCTGGTGTAACACTTCAGACGTGAATTTTTCGACAACAAAGTATGTTTATGTTTTGATATTATACCTGCAACAAACAGCATTTACTATCATTTTCAACTTTAAACATTTTGTTCTTTTGCTGGAGGCTGGTAGTGTTTAGTGTGATGTATGAACTGAATTTTAACACTAATTATGCACTTTAGCATTAAGCAGAAATCAAAATTTTGCTGCCCTTGTTTCAAGCCACTACTTTTGCTGTGGTTAAATCCTCATTTTCATTTTCATGCTACTCCTCTCAGAAGGACAAGTGGGTGATGTCTGGGAACTTTTTAACAAAGCAATGCTCTTTCTGCCCCAAACAAAAGTTTCTCAATCTGATAGGGCCACAAGAGCTCAGAATTTGTAATGGCATCATGTTACTGATCGTGTGTTAATGGTATACACTGAATAAGTTGCCTTCCCAAGTGAATGTCTTATTTCTGTGAGAGTTGTTGATAAATATCCATCTACTGTAGTGTGATGTGCACTCTTACAGTTGGGATTGGCTGGTGCCCTTGCTCAAGTGACTCTTGGAGTCCCTCGTTCAGCTGAACAGACAGCATTTGAGGAGCACATGAGGAAACAGGCATGGGAGCAAGGCAGTATGGACTACATGGGTCGTGACTCATTTGATAACATTTGGCGAAAGATTACAGAGACACTGGCGCAGGCACCACCGAAACCAGTGCCCCAGAAAGCTGTCACAGGTGGGATTCCAGATGTTTGAAAGCATCTACTACTTCTACTTCTATTACTACCACTACTGCTGCTGCTGCTGCTACTACTACTACTACTATTAGTACTACTACTACTATTACTACTGATTTTTCTGGCTTCAGCACATCTACTCTTCTCCTGTCAAAGCCTCATTCAGTTAACACTTTGCTGCAGTGCTATATGCAGTTGTATCTGTTGCCTTCATTAGTTACTATATATTGACAAATTTCAGTATATTGTCACCTTACTTATGAAACATTCTTCAGGAGATGAAAGAAACTTCATGATGTCATATATATATGAAGGAATTCTATGAATTAAAGTAATAAAAGTACTCCTTATTTTACACTTAAACAGTTTTACTGAAGGAAAGCAGCTAATACATAGAATGGATCCATTTCTAACCCATAATTGATGATAAGTCACTTAACAGGGTTTTAGAAGTAAGGTGACATTGTAACAGAAATATGAATTAATATTGCCAGATATAAAATTAGCTAATAATTTGATGGAGTTGTGCTGGTAGAGAGAACTATCCAAGAAATACTTAAGGATGAATGAATGAATGCATGAATTAAATTATTTATTTATTTATCTGTTTGATTTATTTAGTTAAACTTTCACTGTACAGCAGTGCATTAAAAAGAAATAAGAATCAGAAGGCAGCATAAATAAAAATATATTACCTTTATCCAGATGTGTATTGAATGTATTATTTACTAAAGTGTAACACAGCAGAGCAGAGTTCAGACAAATTCCTTAGCACAATTGTCGGTCAGCCCGTACTTCTATCATGAAGTTCACATTTGTAGCTTCGGTATTCATATTTTTTGCTTGTTAAAGCAACATACAGTTACTGCAAGTAGAAGGATCACATTTCACAACTTAGGTTAGCAGGGTGCAGTGTCACCCATTCATATACAAGTTTAAATGTTTTGGCATATCTGCTCTAGATATGGTAAGATAGATATATCAGATCCTGGTAATTTTGATATTGGCATATTAAATTGTTTCCATCGCAATGATTTGAAAATATATATAAACATTTCTTTTGAAATAAAAAATTTGGATTGACATCTCTCAGATGTCTGCTTGGTTTTTTGTCATTCATATTATCTTGTACTGACATCTCACAGATATATTCAGTTCATATTGTTGTGTAGGTTTGAATATTAATTATGGCTGAAATTGTGACTGAAAGTGTATTTGTGGAGATTTGGCAGTATTGAAATGTGTATTGTTTTTGTTTAAGTTCCATTTATTTCTTAATGCCCGTTGCCCCATAACACAATAAAAAAAAGCAGGACAGTTAATAATTCTGTTACTGACCACTCACCCTTATCTACCTCCAAGGTTAAAGAAAAGTTAGAGGTATTACATTTGCCCTACCTCTGGGCCTTCATGGCCTGTTTTAGTGTGAACTTCACCTTTTTTGCTGTTACAGTATACATTTTTGTAGCAAATTGATATCCTGCTTTTCAAATATAAATGCCATTTTCTTTGAGCTTCTTTTATCAGATTTTGTACCAAGTAAAAAATCTATTTAGTTATGTCTTAAAATGCATATGAAATAATTTTGTTGTAATGGAATTTTGATTATTCTGATTGTAAGTTCATTCCACTGTAATGAGCTCTGACTCTGAGATCGCTAGTCTCGGTTTATTTTATTTTATTTTTTTTTTTAAATAAACTTTACATGTAACGATCCAAATCATTGAAGACTGCTTCTGATTTTTTCATGTCAGCAGATTGCCAGCACAGTTCCCAGTTTGCTTAAATTCTACTGTTTTACAGATCTGTGTACACATTGCATATATGTGAAGTGCTGTTAACTTTACTGACGCTTGTAAATATAACTTATCTTTCCTGCTCACGTTGGATGTTTGTGTACAGGCTGAAGTGTATTAAGGTGAGTACCCAGCCCCTGAACTACCTTAATGATTTAAGTAAAAAACAAAACTTGCCTTTCTAAACTAACATACTTAATTTTAACTCATACTTGATACTATTTCTTCCTGTTTTCAAGCACCTAAGGTGTAGCATAATGTACTTTAAATTCTTTATTCAAAATTGCAGTTTTGAATATTCCCAAAATATGGAATGCCTAATACTAAAGAAAATGAAATCCTTAAATAATGAGAAGAAGCATTATTCTTCCTCTTATTTCTGTTATTTAAATTTTTTTTTTTTATTCTAACTTTTAATAGGTGGGATTCATTCCAGGATTTGTAATGTCATTAACTGTTTGAGGTTTTAAGTCCTAAACCGTCTTTTTTAAAAAAAGACAGCCAAGTTATGGTGATTATTATTTTTCCCTTTCAGCTGAGGTTATAACCACAAAGCCTACTTCAGAACCAACACTCCCTGAACCAACACTCCCTGAACCAGCACTCTCTGAACCAGAATCCACTACACTTCCTCCAACAGATGCTGGTGATGCGTCAGCAATTACAAGCTCTACAGAACCTGCTGTTCAGTCAACACTCGATAGTGAACCATTGCTACCAGAAGCCACAGATCCTTCTGTACCATCAGTTCCTCTTGGAGGCCCGACAACATCTCCCTCTTCAGGTGAACGGCCTGTCCCGCCCACACCGTCAGTAATAGAGGCAACTCCTCCCACATCACCTCCTATAGTTGTGCCTACAGCTGACAGCAAAACACTTAAAGTTGATGTAGAGCCATTAGAAACACCCCCAGTGGAATCCAAACCTACTGAAATTGTATCTGAAGAACAAGTATCTTCCCCTGCCACACAAGTTACACAGGTGTCAGAATCTAATATACAAACACAACAGGAAGATCTCTCAGCTGTTCTTAAGGAACTGGGTCCAGTGCAGGAAACGAAAGTGCCTGAACAAGAGAAGGTCTCGTATTCTCCCCAGCAAACAGCTCCTGCACAGGAAGTACCTGAAGCCCTTGTGCCATCAGAAATGAAATCATCTGAGGCTGTACTTGTCTCTCAGCAAACAATACCTGCACAAGAGAGCCCTGTAGCCCCATCTACACCCCAACCATCTTCTATACCAGAAGTTCCTGTAACACCTTCTATCCCACAGGAACCTCCCACACAAGAAAGTCTTACTTCTCTATCTTCTTTCAGCCCTCCACAACAAAGTCCTGTAATCCCTGTAACTTTGTCTACCCCCAAACAATCTCCTATACCTGGAGTTCCTGTAACGCCTTCTGTCTCAGAGGTACCTCCCACACAAGAGGGTCCTGAAGCTCAATCTACATCCCAGCCAACTCCAACACCTGAGACTTCTGTGTCTCCTGTAATTCTATCCACTTCTGAGCCATCTCCTATTCCAGATGTTCCTGTAATCCCTTCTATACCAGAGGTATCTCCCACACCAGAGAGTCCCTCAGCCCCTGTATCCATGTCCACTCCAGAGCCAGCTGTTCAAGAAGAGAGTCCTGTAGCACCACCTACACCTCAACAAACATCCACACAAGATGTTCCTGCAGTCTCTACATTTCATGAACAACCATCTTCAGCACAAGACACTCATGCTGCTATTGTAGTCCCACCTAGTCCTCAGCAGTCAACACCTACACAAGAGGCCCTTGCAGCTCCTGTAAGCAAACCTGCTGAGCAAATCGAGCCATCATCTGTCCAGCAGCAACTCCCACCTTCACCAGCTGCAAGTCCTGGTGCAGTAGGAACAAAACCAATTGAGGCTTCACCTAAAAAAACAGAAATCAAGCCAGCTGAACAAAAGGAATCCCCTCTTCCAGTAGAGCAACCAAAAGATTCAAGTATACCTCAAACACAAGAAGCTGTTCAGCAAAAGGAAGCAGCTTCTGCTCCACCACTACTCCCATCACAAGAAGTTCCAGTATCCACTGCAACAGATGAAACACCTGCCATCTCAGAAACTAAGCCTGTAGAGGAAACACCAGTTGCCCAGGCTTCAGGAATTACAGACCAGACAGTTGTTGCACCTGTTCCTCCATCTCCAGCTCCATTGCCTTCAGCAGAAATTGAAACTGTTCCTGCACAGTCTGCGTCAGGAACACCACCTTTTCCTGTGCCTTTGTCAAAATCTGAGGAATCTCCAAAGCTTTCTACAGTTGCAGAACCTATTTGTGAAGAGGCTACTCCAACACTTTCATCAAAAACAGAATCATCTTTTGTTGCACCTGTTCCTCCATCTCCAGTTCCATTGTCTTCAGCAGAAATGAAAACCATTCCTGCACAGTCTGCATCAGAAACACCACCTTCTCCTATGCCTTTGACAAAATCTGAGGAATCTCCAAAGCCTTCTACGGTTGCAGAACCTATTTGTGAGGAGGCTATTCCAACACTTTCATCAAAAACAGAATCATCTTTTGTTAGGGATGCTCCAGAAACAGAAGCAGAAATGCAACCTGCTGGGGAAAAAGCTGCTACCACTCTTCCTACACAGTCAAAACCTGCAGAACCTTCTAAGCCAGTACGATCAAAACCTCTGTCTCCTCCTTCAACACCAGATACATCTTCCTCAGATCAAGCTGCTGTTCCTTCAGCACAGTCCAAACCTGAAGAACCTTCTAAGTCAGTGCCATCAAAGTCACCAGCTTCTGCATCTCCTCCTACAACACCAGATACATCTCCCTCAGATCAAGCTCCGGTTCCTCCCAAAAGACGTGGTCACAAAGTGGCAGGAACATCTGCACCAGATCAGGGGGCTGCTACCAAGCCAGTTGCCCAGTCTCAACAAGGCAAAGGTTCTAAGCAAGTACAGAAGGGCAAAAAGTAATATGAATGATATTATTGTCTTTATCTTTTTTTACAAGCATTACAGTATCTTATAATGTGCCTTCATCCAGAATTTAAAGCTTATTTCAGAGATTTTTCTTTGTTACCTGGAGGGCGAAAGTAATGAAGTTTAAAAATATTTGGCATGATAACTTAGCTGGACATTTTCCCAAAACAAAATTGAAACATGTATCCGTAGAGCAGTGTGTACTAGCATCATTGTAATATAAATTATTGGGTGGTTCAGCATAGTATATGATAAAAACATTACTGAAGATTTAAATACCACTGCGAACAGTTTTCACATGAACCATCAGTGTGGTTCCCTGCTTAGTTTTTTGAGGGTTAAAAATGTACTGGTCACTGGAATTATGGTTTTTGTTAATGAGTAATATGTTGAAATGCTTTGCATAAGTCATTTGAATTGTTAATGGTAAAAAAAAAATCATTGTATTTTTATAACAATTTTGAAATATGCATTGAATTTTCTTTCAAAGTTGTTTTCCTGCCAGTGCTGTGTATATTTCAGCTTTCAAGTGCTGTTCTAAGCATTATGAAATTGTAACAATAACACTAGAATACTCAAAGTAAGAGAGTTTTTCTTTCCTTTTTGCTTACATTAAAGTGCCATGTATGTGACTTGCGGTGTCATTTGATCATTGTCTTTATCTGTAAGACATTCTTGCATATTGATGATACATTTAAGTGAGTAATACTTTTGTGTTTGTAGTAAATGTCTAATATACAAAGTTTCTTGTTTGTTTTAAGTTTGAAATGTTAACAGGTATAATGCAAAGAAGTGTTAAATTTTAGGAAATGTTGCTGTACTTTCAAACACAGTAATGCAGTGTCTTCATCAGACAAATGGAAGCCTAGTGTTAATTTTTTAAGCTATTTATATTAATGTGTTGTTTAACAGCTGTTGATATATTTGAATTTGGGCCAGAATTCCTTTTAATTAATGGAAAGGTTCTTTGCTTTCTTCTTTCACTGTGGCCTGATTGACACTATCACCAGCATAATACAGGTACTGAATAATATTAGGAAATTAACAGGAATAAAATTGGTATGATTATATCACTGGACTTGAATTTCTTGACAAGCAGTGCACATCATAAATAAACAAATACAATAATACTTAAAGCATATTAAAGAAGTGTTTGCATCACTTGTAAAATCCTTATGAAATATTCATTTTAGAAATGGGTTTTCATGCATGAAATACTGATGCAGGATCTTGATAATTATAATTCTGACATTTCAAACACATTTCAACTGAAGTAGTTAAGCAATAAGGGCAGTGACATCTGTTTCCTTGAAATTGTTATTCATATATAGACTAACTTTTTAGGAGATACCATCCTGTTTGCATTCAATTAGTCCAAATTAAATTTTTTTTTTTCTGTGCACACTGAAATTGGCATTCATATTTTAAATAACAATGGGCTAAAACTCCATATAAAGGCCAATGGCTCTGAGTGACTGGATGTCTGCTTGGTCTTTACTGTGCACAGTATTGAGACAGTTAACACACAAGGGATATATATTTTTGAAATCACTTTATTATATACTTGTATAACTGAGTGCTGAACATGAAATTTGTATTTTATTTATCTTTTAACTGAGTTCATGCAGGCATACAAAGAAAATGTTGGACAGTAACAAAATTTGGGTGAACTGACACTCTCCCTATCTTGGTATTCAAATTTATTTTTCATATGATGTTTACAAAACTAATGGCTACTTTAATGTCACATAAAACAAAATTCATAACCAGTGATTTTTAGTGAGGAAAATGCGTACATTTTTTTTTTCACTTTATACTAAAAATGTAGTAACATGATCTTAGAAACATTGTCAAGATATCCGAAATTTAATAGAAACTCTTAAGTAACGAAAGCTTAATTATGCCAGTGCTATGGCACATCCATTACTGTTAGTGTTTCAAAATCTGTAGCACACTTTGTTATAGTTTTGAAATTTGAAGCACACCAAAGGGCCATGGGGGTTGTGGATTATTCCTAAAATGAGACAGGGTTCCAGGGTGTGTATTTATTTTAGAATAATTATATGGTGCATTTCTGCTGTTCTTGCAGCATAAGGTGTGGGAAATGTGGCAAAAGGTAACATGAAATTTCAGGCCTGTTCTAGGTGTATGGCTTCATTGTCCTGTTTGTGTGAATGTTTGTGTATGCGTTTAGTCATGCAATGTGCTTATAAAATAAAAATTTACGAAAGAATTGAGAGGCAATGACATACTTCATGTGAAGAATTTGTACAGTTTGGTGAACTTAACTTGTGAAATTAAACTGTATTTGAAGAATATGCTACTATATGGCAAATTACTTCAAAATGTCACTACAGCCTATGCCCCTATCCTTACTGTCTACAAGAAGGGGGCCCACAAATTGAATATTATCTTTCATATTCTAATTTCTGTGACACACTATACAACATCATGATAGTCTGTCTGATGTGTCATAATTTATGTAACCCCAGTTTTGATTCTGTGAAAAATTAAATGGCACTACAGTTGAGAAAATCTATTATGCATAGGAAATGTTATGCTGGTGTACTGTACATATTATTCAAGCTGTCTTTAGAACAAAGCAGATGTTTTTGAACCATAGTTCAAGAAACCTTTCTATTTAATTTTACTAGTTTATTCATTATGTCTGAAAGATATTATTTCCAGGTAGTATTTATATTACAGTGTAATGACACACTATGCCAAAATGAGCACATCTGTTATCCATTCTACAAATGTGTGGACATGTTGTGTTCATGTAACATCTAGTCTGTAAAACTGATCAATGTACATTTGTTATATGCATGTTAAATATTCATTAGTTCCATGTTTACACATCATACTTCATTCTTAGGATAATAGAACTATCTGCATTATTCCTTTAATGCACTTAGTTTAATGCTATAGGAGTCTATGAAGTTAGCAACATTTTGTTATTCTCTTGAAGCTGTCAGTTTTAGCTCTAGCAGAAACAGTTCCATTTATGTACCATGTTATGATAGTACATCATAATGACGGTGATGGAGGAGTGTAAAAGTTAACATAACATGGTCTGAAACATGGCTTTTTTATTAAATATATTAAATGGGAACCTTGATCATAACCTCTTTCTGAGATGTGATGCCATTTATTCTGTAAGACATGTACCTGCATTTTGGAGGAAACTGTTACCTCCATCATCATATTAGACTAGAGTGAGAGAGATACTCTGATGATAGAGACAGCAGTTTCTTCCAAGACCAGTACACATACATGCACCTGACTACATAGCTTTACATTTTCATAGTCACTGGCATCACTTCATCATGTCTCAGGATTGGGAACTATATGTACCAAAAGTGATATATTATCATAAGATTATGTTGTTGCGCTAGTAGTTTTAGTAGCTGATGGAACAATATGAATTTAGCATACATATAGCCAATAGTGTTGATTGATAAATATTCATCCTGATTGATATCTTCCACTAGTTTAATATGAATCATCAAGCACAGGACTGAATGATATGATATGATATACATCTTGGAAAAATGTTACACTAAGATTGTGAATGAAATTAAATGTGTGATTCATTAACATTATACAGGGTCTTTCTTTTATCACCACACAGAGTATGGCAGCTTTTACACATAGAAAACCTTCATCCACTGGGACATCCCATGACATCTGTGGTGCCCAGGGCAGTGATAAAAGAAACACACTGTATGTATACATATGTTACTGTAATAATAAAAGTCCAGTTTTTTTAAAAATAAAACTGAGTCCTTCTGTACATGTAGAATAAACTAATGTAGGTGACATTTACAAATTTAAAATAATAATTTCCTTTCTTGTTTATTACAAGTTTAAAACAATCATTTCCCTTCTTGTTCATTTGTGTGCAGGCTTGACAGAACAGGGACAATGATAAAAGCAGCATGAGTACACAAATACATTAATGCAATAAAATTACACAAAATGAAACACAGAAAACAAATGGAATATTGTAAGTTTAAGAGTTGACTGAACATTCAAATAGGACTTAGCTTACAGCCAAAAATGAAAGTGTGTGGCGTGTGACCAAATATGATCAGATCGTGTGGAATCTGTTGTAATGCACTGATTGGTTTTCTAAAAATAGATTGATGTCTGTGAATACCGAGTTTTTTGCCGTCACATGTCTAGATGAAGGAAAGTTTTTGCACATAACAGAATATGTGCATAATTCACTACAGTTATTAGTGGGAATTACAAAACAGTCCCACTACAGGATAGGACAGGCCCTGAGGGTTCCAGGAGGTTGAGGCTCCCAATTTCAAGACAATCAGCACATGAAGGTGGTAAGGTTGTCAGCCCTATGCACCAGCCACCCTTACAACCCAGGAAATATTGCTGGTACTCATTTCTCTTAGAGGCTGAGTCAACCCCAGGGCCATAGTGTGGACGGGAGGTTATGTCAATGAAAAACTCCAATGACACCATCAGGAATCGAACCCACAACCCTCCTACTTGTAGTGCAAAGCCCCACCTGTGCCACTGCATGCCACAAGTGGGAATTACAGAGACGGATAATGTCCAGACGGGGCAGACCGTGTTTTAAACCTATATAATTATTAATAAAATGAACAGCATCAAAATGATTCTTTGTTTCCAGGAGGATATGAAACTCTGAACAAAGTGTCACAGAGTTGGTAAATATATTTTAAAACCATTTGTTTTTGCAGTGAAAACTGATGTTCAAATTCATGAAGGTAGCAGTACACCATCCTTGTACACACTCAATATTTGACTGCATTGGAGTGCAATTGTTTGAGTTTATAACATGAAAATTTTGGTATCATTTAAAGAGAAAATATTTAGAATATTTAATACCAGGGTGTCAAGGACATATCCTTGAGGCACTCCAGAAAGAAACATAGAAGGCGACAAGGAGTATCAGAAATATCTATAAAAGTTTGACATTTGTTTACATAACTGCAAAATCATTTGACATCATCATAAAAACAAAAGACACCATAATAATTAAATATTTGTTTTTTAAAGTGCAGTTTTAACAGCCTAGTGGCCAGTAACAGAATCAGCACCAATATAAAAACAACAATGACAAAGGAACAATGGTGCAGAAACTTACATACAAAAGAGTGACAGAGGAAACAGAACACAAACTGCATAAATAAAACATGGAACAAATTGATTACAAAACTTGAAGAGTCAGTATAAAATCTCATAATTTGCTTGCTCTTTTTTAGATATTGACATTCCAGAAAACCAGATTGCCCTTGATGCACATCCAGCAAAAAAATAGCTTTTATAGGAAGAGCTGATTTGGAATGATGAAAAGTCTCTTGGATCCCAAGAACCTGTAGACCTTACAGTGTCCATTGAAATGGACAAAATTTAACATTCCCTCCAGAAAATCACTAATTGCAAATATTATCTGAGGTTGAAGCCTTCTATTTTGTAAGGTATGTAAATTCCGAAGTTGAGGTTTTAAATGCAGTTATAACTTTAGAAATCCAGTTGGGGGGGGGGGGGGAGGGAACAACCTGAAAAAAAG